>OLNX01000102.1_pt1 | contig 90225 bp, 95 predicted proteins | sample 1672611 | NCBI WGS metagenome assembly OLNX01 (sample SAMEA3136705, study PRJEB25190) | human gut metagenome | reverse complement strand
ATTTTCTTTGGAATACATACGGCAAATGCCATACTGATGATAGAAAAAATCAGAAACAAAACAGCTAAAGCAGCATGATATGATTTTACTCACAGAATCAGAAGAGGTCATCAGACTTCTTCCGGAACGTCATGTCCTGTCGGATAGAATGTGAGAAAGCACCGAAAAATGGCAATAAGAACGGCCTATGAAGTGGTCATGCCCTATCATCTTCATATGCCATCTTATTTTTTAGGGACATTTACTGAATATCCCTAATTAATATCGTACCCGTTGGCAGGTTAAATAATCCGATATTCGTAGACCCGGAACGGGGCATTGAAAGCACTCTTGGAGTTTTTCATTTGTCAACAGGTTATTATCTTTGGATAGGTAGCTTTTTGACTTTGCTATTGGGCGAAATCGCATTGTTTGTATTAAAAAACAAAATAGGATGACTCACTATAATCTACTTCGTATTTTTCCATAAATGCAATCCTTGCCAAAAAGCAGTTTGTTCGGGTGGTTGTTTGGGCGTTCCCCCTTCGGGTCGGGCTTTCCGCTACAAGTCCTCGCTATGCTGTGGCTTTTCCCCTGCAATCCCTAACGTGGGTGAAAGGGTTTTCACTATCTTGCGCTTGCACTTTGACACACGGGGCTTCGGCTGTTCGCCGAAACTTCCCGCGCCCCGTCCCGCCCGAAAGAGTTCCCCGGCGTTTGTCCGGCAGCCGACATTATTCAAGGTAGTATTCTATAATATCTTTTATCAGTAGCTCTTCTCCTTGTTTCCATAATTTCCAGCCTTGTTCACTCTTTATTGTATCGCCTTGTACCTCAAACGGTTTTCGGACTTCTGTATTGTCCTTGAAGCAGACTACCGTCACCATGCGAAGATAGTCTTCCCAAGAGATATAGTAGGTGTCAAAGTCATGCGTTCTTTTCGCTGGAATACCATTTATCCGCATGAGGCTGCGGTTGCGTTGCATCCTGTTTCCATGCATCATAATCTGCCCAGATGAACAGTTGATCCATGCCGTTTTTCCGCTTTCCTCGTTCAGTACAATTTCAGCCCTTCCCGCCATTAAGCCCAACACTCTAAAACGGAGCATGGGAAAAGTGTAGGTCAGACTTGCCGTCTCTTCTAAGTATTCATGTATGTTGCTTCCGGATCTCCATGCCAAGGGCATTAACGTATCTGATTCCGAAGAGTAACGATAGTAATATCTGCCATCTTTGCATGAAGCGTTATTCTGTCCGTCCTGCCATTCCTGCGGATTGTCATCCTTCCTTTTCCGCTCGGCAATATCCTTGTCAAACGGATACTGATGCAGTGCAATGCTATCTTCCGGCTCCTTGCACGTTGCTGTCCGGTATAATGGTATGACGGGGTTCTGCTCGGCTATGACCTCCATGAACCCAATACCCAAAGGAGCATATAATCCATTCTTGCGTTGGAACTGGAAATGATTGCCTTGTATGAAAAGGGAGGGAAAATCATCGGAAGCAATCCCCGTTATTATATCCGCTTCGCCAATAACATCCGCTGTCCGTTGGTCTTGTTTGCATGAAGATGTGCAGGCGGACTCATTGTCTGTCGGAGGCATAGGCGGCTTGCAACTCATGACCGATGCAGCCGTCAAAAGTAGTGTTATGATGACGGTTTTCATCTAAGTTTAAGCCCCACCTTCACCATGCCATGTGCAGGTTTGGGTATTATCTTGATAGTTATGCTGTATCCATTGCCCTGATTTCTCACCGTCGGTGTATTGTCCCTCAATGGTTATATAGGGTTTACCCTCCCATGTTGATTCCACACGATACGAACCGTCGAGTTTTCCATTACGGTAGTGGCATGTAGTCTTGCTGCGTATTGCGCGGCCGTCCTCGAAGATTTCCCATTCCTCGCCATCTTTTTTCCCGTCGATATAATGAGATTCAAAAATCTGCTTACCCGTCTTGTTGGCAAAGCGACGTTCCCGCCCGTTCTCCACACTCTGTTTGTACTCCTTTTCTATCTCTATTTTTCCGTTACGGAAATAGGTCTTTACAGTTCCGTCTATCTTGCCTTGTAGTATGGGTGTTTCCTTTCGAGGAGTAACGCCGTCTTGGTAGTATTCCGTGAATGTACCGTTACGCTTGCCCTTGACATATATGCCCGACTCACGCAATACCCCGTCACGGTAGCGATGATAGTCACCGTTTATCATGCCGTCTGAAAGTTTCACGTGTTCTTCGTCAAGCCCTCGTATAATGCGATATTTTCCCTGCAACGGCCGTTTACTGTCTTTTTTATAATATACTGTGCGGTGTGCATCATCCGTCAGGGGCTGCAAATCATTCCATTCTACTGTTTGTTGTGCGGAAACCGTGCCGCAAAGCAACAAAAAAATGTATAGTATCAACATTCTATTCATATGTCGTATATTTTTATTTTTCGAGGTTGATAATGTTCTGTGGCAAACTGATTTTCAGGGGGGGGCAAACCGCTTATTATATTTATTTTGAAGAAATTTCTCCATTCTTATAGCTTTGCTATAAAATAAAGCATTAATCCAACTATTATATTCACTCTTCAAGTTTACTTTTCACCAATTTCAGGAATTCCTCCTTAGTCATGAACCTGTCGAGAAAATCATTCAGTCGTCCCTCATTGGTTACTTCCGTGAAAAATTCCTCATGATCCGTACTCCAGATGACAGGATTCTCAGGGTCGTTATCTGACAGGCAGATGAGATAGTAATTGGGATAACCGTCCGTATAAAGCAGCTCTACAAAATCCGGAGTGGCACAATTTGAATACTTGATGATTTCACCCAGCTCTGCATTATCCGTAAACCAACCATTCCATTCTTCAAAATCCGGTGTCCCTTTTTGGAATGGCGTAAATGGTCTGGCAACCCAAAACAGTTGGCGGCGAGGTTCTTCATCCAAGGTAAAGAACGTATCTGTCATTTCCTTATAGAACGCCTCCCTGTCAGAATTGAACAACTCCATATGCTCATCCACCCAATCGCCCAAACCTTCAATCGGCTCTGTATCTTCGGCAGCCAGCCAGGGCGTGTCCACCGGTTTAAGGAACAAGGCCGTATCGAATGTAATGGCACAGAGATCCTCTTTCAGTGAATTCCCTTTCAGGTTTGCTACGTTGCCGCCCAGTAGCCTGATTCTGTCTGTTATTTCCTTTTTCATGAGTGCCGTATAATTTTGTTATTATTTTTGTTTGAGATTCACATGCCCGGACAGCCATTGGAAATATTTCCAGTCTTCCTTGAAAATCTTTTCCCCTTCGAGCATATAGGCGCGGAGAAGAAATTCAGTTGCATTGGTTTCATCCTCCATTTCCAGATAGTTCTCGCCAAGGCGCAGCAGGATGAAAGGATTGTCTGTCTCTCCGATATTGTAGCATTTGCGGAAAAACTCCAGCGACTTGCCGTAGTTCCCCATCATGAAATGGGCGTCACCGATTGAGCCGGCGAGCCAGAGATATGCTTCCCAGTCTTCCTTCGGTTCAGGAAGGATGTCCAGTGCCTCTTGGAAACAGGAGATGGCTTTCGCGTAATCTTCGCTTTCCATCGCCTCATTTCCCGTTTCTGACAGTTCTTCGATTCTGTCGTACAGTTCATCTGAAAGTTCCATATTCCTCTATTTTTCTTTGATATTCTTTGATGCCCACATCCCGATATCCTGCTTGCTCAATGCCGCAGCCATCAGGTCGGGGAATTTGTCAGGCGTACAGGCAAATGTGGGAACACCCAGACCGGCAAGATACTCGGCATTACGCTTGTCGTAGCAGGGCGCCCCGTCATCGTTCAGGGCCGGAAGCACAATCAGCTGCACACCGCTGGCCACAATGGAGGCGAAACGCTTGCGCATCTCCTTCTCGTCACCGCCTTCATAGAGGTCGGTCACCAGTACCAGCACAGTGTCCTGCGGCCGTGTGATCACACCCTGACAGTAAGTCAGGGCCCTGGCTATGTCGGTTCCTCCGCCGAGCTGGACACCGAACAACAGGTCAACCGGGTCCTGCAGGTCATCGGTAAGGTCAACGACCGAAGTGTCGAACACCACCATACGCGTATTGACGGACGGCAGGGAGGCCAGTACCGAACCGAAGATGCCGGAATATACGACAGAGGTTCCCATCGAACCGCTCTGGTCGAGACAGAGAATGATGTCCTTCAGAGCCTTGCATTTTCTGCCGTAGCCTATCCTGACTTCCGGAATGACGGTCTTGTACTGGGGCTGGTAGTTCTTCAGGTTCTTTATGATGGTCGTCTTCCAGTCTATCTCGTTGTAACGGGGATTGCGCCTTCTCGCCGAACGGTTCAAAGCACCGGTGACGGCCTGCTGGGTCGGGGAAGAGAGCTTCCGCAGCAGGTCATCCACGACCTTGCGTACAACCTGACGGGCCATGTCCTTGTTCTTTTCGGGAATGGCCCTGCCGAGTGACATCAGTGTAGCTACCAGATGTACGTCAGGGACAACTGTTGCCAGCATCTCCTTCTCGGTAAGCAGCGAATCGATATGCAGACGCTTGATGGCATCCCTCTGGATGACCTGCACGACGGTCTGTGGGAAAAACTCCCGGATATCGCCAAGCCAGCGGCTTACCTTTGGGGCCGACGACCCGAGTCCGCCGCGGCGGTCACTGTCATAGACGGCTTCCAGCGAACTGTCAAGGCGCTGTTCTTCCACCGTCAGCGTTACACCCGTCCCGTCAGCGGCATTCCCGCCGAGAGCCATACGCCATCTTTTCAAATATTCTGTTTCCATGTTCTGTTCCTTTTTTATCCGATTCCCAGAAGTCTGCCGAGCAGGGGTATTACTTTGGATGCATCCCCGTCATTGCAGGAATGTTCCCCGGAGGCGATTCCGGTATCGGTTCCGTTCAATTCGAATCCTTTGGCCTTCTCGCCGAGTTTGCGGCGCTCGGCTGTAGTGAAATTGCTGAATGTACGTCTGATCACCGGCAGCAGTTCTATGAAATTTGCGTCGCTCAAACCGCAGAGCCAGCCGTTCACGAGCTGCCACAGGTTGTCGTCCAGCAGCAGTACCGAACCTGATGCACGCAGGAATCCCTCAAACCAGTATGCGATGTCGGAAGGTGCGTTGCCCACCGATGAATAGAAGCTCAAGGTGTCACGCATCTCTTCACGCGATATCCTGCCCTTGTCGTAGAGTATGCGTGCCGCGTACCCGGAGAGCAGCGGATGCGCTCCTGATGAATTGCGGATCTGCTGCACGAACCCATACCACATGCCGTTCAGCTCTTCGTCATCAAGCGTGGATACGGCATAGTTGGTAGCCGACAGGTGTTCAAGAAGTTCTCCGGCTGCCTCCTCGTCGATGTTGATGCAGACGAGCAGACCTCCTGCAAGGATACGTGCCACCATGGCCCGGAGCATGTTGCCCACCTTGCTGAAATCCAGATTGCGGACATCGCCGTAACGGACGATGTTCACCAGGTCGGGAACCGCTTCCATCATCTCCACAATGTCTGTGGATGCCGCCGACAGACGGTCAAGACGGATGGTCATCGCTTCCACAAGCTCCGGAAGGTTGGCCGGAATGACCCGGTCAAGAAGTCCCGTCAGTTCGGGGATTCTGGTGATTCCGGTCATGCGGTCAGAGACGTACTTCTGCACGGCTTCCTCCACGGTATTGCCCCAGACTGCCCGTTCTATGATGCAGACAATCTGTTCCGGTCTATGGTAAAGACTCCATTTTTCCTTGAAAGTACCCTTGCCGCCTGCGGTTTCCGGCTTGGCCCAGTCTATGTCAAGCAGGGCCAGGCGGTGGAAGAACAGGCTGCGTTCCAGGTCGGTCTCCTTGCGCAGGTCAAGTGTCATCTCCTTTATTTCCGCCGTGAAAGGAACACGCAAGCGTTTCTGCTGCCGTTCCACGTCAATCAGGAGAGGGACTTTGGGTACCGCTTCCGGCACTTTGCCCAGACAGTTGCCCACGATGAGCGATTCCCTGACGAGCTGCAGCAGCATATCGTCCCCGAAGCCCATTACGGTGGTCACCGCCTCGTTGTATTCCTCAAGCGTCGGGGCGGGCAATCCACGCAACGCAGCTGTCGTCTGCGCCAGACGGACTGTCTCGATTACGTGGGCCACCGAGATGTCCATGTCCTTCTTCCTCAGAAGGGCCGCTATACGGCTGACCCACCAGGTGCCGTCATCTTCCGGATGATGCCACAGGTAATGGTACCATCCCGGAGAGTCTATGCCGGCCCCGTAACCGCTGCGGAAGGTGAGCCTGTCATACGTCCACGGAATCCACGTGCATTCCGCCTTTACCTTCGGGAGCCCTTTCAGCAGCTCGTTGTCATCCTTCACCTTCGGCATATTCTCCAGTGCCGGGACATGCCATGCCCCGCAGATTACGGCTATGCACCCGAAAGGTTCCTTCTGGGCCGCTCGTATCATGCGACGCATCCACGCTTCACGGACAAGGTTCCTGCGGGAGGTATGTTCCGAGAGGGCTTCCCTGAGCGCGGTCACAGCTTCCTTGACGGCCTCGAAGATGCCGCTGCCGTCTCTGCGCTGTTCTATGTTCATGTTCCACCACGATTCACCGTCAGTATAGCCGGCAGCTTCTGCCAGCAGGTCAAACGGATCACCCGGCTGTTTAATAGCTTCATCATCCGCTTCTACAGGCTCGTTGCCATCCTTCCTTTCCGCTTCGAAGGCAAGGGAATGGGCAAGCGGGAGATCGAAGAAGCGTAAGGTGACATTCTCCCGGAGAGCATAGCGCAAAGCCTGCCATTCCGGCGAGAAGTCGGCAAACGGATAGAATACGGCATTCTGCGGCACATCGGGTTGATAGCCGAGCAGGGCTACCGGAGGCTTCATCTGCCCGTAGGAGACGAACGGCATGAGAGCCTCGGCCTCCGCCGGTCCCTCAAGCAGTATGAGGTCGGGACGGATACGCTCAAGTTCCTGCAGGATGTTCCGGCAGGAGCCCGGCCCGTGATGACGTATTCCCAATAGATGAATGTCTGTCATATTACTTGTCTCATGCAAAATACGTCAATCAAATCATATCTCTTGAAGCCCTGTAGATGTCTTTCCAGCCCTCACGGTTCTTGACCACTGTCTCCATGTATTCCTGCCATACCACTTTGTCCTGTACAGGGTCTTTCACCACGGCACCGAGGATGCCTGAAACGAGGTCCTCCGCATGGATCTGGCCGTCACCGAAATAGCCGGCCATGGCAAGGCCGTTGTTCACCACGGATATGGCTTCTGCCGTACTCAGTGTGCCGCTCGGGCTCTTGAGCTTCGTCTTGCCGTCGCCGGTGGCTCCCTGACGCAGCTCACGGAAAATGGTGACGACACGACGGATTTCATCAAGGGCAGGTTTCTCTGCCGGCAGCTGCATCACTTTCTCGAAGCTCTCCACGCGGCGGCGGACAATGTCAACTTCTTCCTCAAGCGTGTCGGGCAACGGGAGGATGACCGTGTTGAAACGGCGTTTCAGTGCGCTTGAAAGGTCATTCACACCTTTATCCCTATTGTTGGCCGTGGCTATGATGTTGAATCCGCGGATGGCCTGCACCTCCTTGTTCAGCTCGGGGATGGGCAGGGTCTTCTCCGAAAGGATGGTGATGAGCGTATCCTGCACGTCAGAACCGATACGGGTAAGCTCCTCAATGCGGCCGATCTTGCCTTCCTGCATCGCCTTCATCACCGGGGTCTGTACCAGGGCACCCTCACTCGGCCCCTCGGCGAGAAGACGGGCATAGTTCCAGCCATAGCGGATGGCCTCTTCTCCCGTTCCGGCGGTACCCTGTACTATCAGCGTCGAATCGCCTGATATGGCTGCCGCCATGTGCTCGCTGACCCAGCTCTTGGCCGTACCGGGAAGACCGTACAGAAGCAGCGCCCGGTCGGTGACAAGGGTGGCCACGGCAATCTCCATCAGGCGGCGGTTGCCTATGTATTTCGGTGAAACCTCGAAACCGTTCTTCAGTATCCCTCCCATGAGGTAGGTGACCACGGATTGGGGTGACATCTCCCAGTTTTCGGGAATCGGGTTGGTCTCGTTCTTTTTCAGTTCATGAAGTTCCTCTGCAAACTGTTGCTCGGCATGTTGTCTCAGTAAAGTGCTCATATGAATATCAATATTTATTTTTCATTTAACAAAGTGTCTATTTCAGATTTAAGATCCATGAATTCCAGCATCTTCGAGCAGAACTCGTTCATGGACGGCGAAGCCTCCGCCGAAGAGGCGGCCTTGGCCTCGATCAGGTTCCTTAGATGTGACGGGATATGCATGGCAAGCCGTTCCGCCATGTCTGCGGCATAGTACAGGTAATCCTTTTTCAGAATCCAAGACATGACGCTGGAAGAGAATTTCGGGCCCCATGCCTCGTAGTCGTTGCCGTACCATGAGTCGGGTATGAATCCGAAATCCCGGACCGTTTCCGGCCAGCTGATTTCCTCCCGCTGGGAGGGAGTGAGCATCGCCACGAGTTCCGGCTTGCGCAGATAGGAAGGGTCTTCCTTCAGGGTGTGGAAAGCCCACAGCCCGTCCGAGAAGTTGAGTATCGGGTCCTCCAGCTCCAGGAACTTCCTGAAAGGGGGATGCTTGGCGAATTTTCTCGCGGCCTCTTCCTTACCGCAGCCATATACCTCGCACCAGAAACTCAAAGGCACCCGTTCGGCGAGCTGCCTCAGGATGAATTCGGAATCGCCCTCTTTCTTGTTGGAGCTTACCTCGGACAGCCCCATGGCCTTCATCTCCGGGGTGTATCCGATCTCGTCGTATGACCATCCGGTAAGCATGTTGTGTCTGATATGTCCACGCAGGAGTTCGCAGCAGCGCATCACCATGGCTGAATCGGGAATCATGCACAGAAGTTTCCGTGCCGTTTCCTTGACAATGGAGCTGCGGTCCGACTCCAGCACTTCCTGTATGAAGAGCTCGTCGGCCTTGCTGATGTTTATCCGGAGACATTCAAGCAGCTCGTTGCGCTGGTTGGCCGGTTCGCTCTTCCAGTCTTTCCGCAGCAGTTCAAGGGCTGCGGCAGAATCCTGCTGCCTGAATCTGGCAAGCATCTCCTTACGCTCGCCGTGGGTGGCCGTATCCCAAGAATCGGTGATCCCGCATTCCTCTCCGACAAGGCCCATCTGCCTGATCAGCCATAAGCCTCTGTTCCCGACGAGATTTTTCAGCAGCCTGCGTTCTTCAAACCGCAACGGATTGTTGCGGTCATAGGCACGCCGGATAAGCGGCTGGAGGTATTCGGGCGAAATGATTTTTCCCGACCCCTGCGCCAGACGGTAGGCGTAGGCTAGCATATAGCGTGTACCGTGGAGTCTGGAAAAGAGTTGACTCCGGTCCTTGTCGAAATACGGCAGTTCCTCTTCCGGGGCTGTTTTCACGGGGACAATGCCTTCCGCTCCGGCCGGTTCCCATCCGGCACGCCTGTAGGCGAAGGCGGATGCGGCTGTCATGTACAGGAACGATTCCGTGTCTTCGGCTTTCCCGTGGATCCCGTCAACCAGAGTCTGAAGGGACTCGGGAAAGGCTCCGGGAACGAATTCACGGTTGGCTGTTCCAAGCAGTGCAGCCTGTATGATAGGTTCAGTTACGTTCATCTCTCCAAGTATGATATTCTTTGTTGTACCAAATGGATTTCAGCTCCCATATATCCCCGTTTACAATGACCAGCGAGGCGAACGGATTGCCGCCGGTAATGGCGAGGATGTCGATGAAGGTTTCCTCGGGCATCGCCACACGGACGGCATTGCCCGCGTTGTCCAGCAGCGTGTAGTCTTTCCCGTTACGGGCAACCCTCACGTCATCCACAAGCAGGGGGACGTCCTCGAAAAACGGATTCGTCAGCATGGCCGTGCGGTACACCGCGGCAGCCTGCTTCAGGTCAGGGCTGCACGCCGGCACAAAGTTTTCTTCCGCGAGTACGGACTCCCGGAACAATGCACGCCGGCATGTACCCGTGCCGTTGTAAAAGCATAGCGCCCCTTTATAGGCACTGCCCGGAATCCAGTTCTCGGTGGAAAAGGTACCGACAACGGCAAAACTCAGGTATCTGGCGAAAAGTCTGCTTTCCTTTCCGTAAAACCAGTAGATGTCGGTATTGATATCGTTGACTTTACGGGACTGCTTGTGAAGCACGAGCCAGCTGTCCGCCACCGGCTCTCCGGCAAGGACGTTGTCCTTGGACTGGGGATATCCGATCTGCGTGCGTATCTCGTCCTTCCATTCTTCGGGAAGGCCGTCCATGTTTCTGTAGCTCTGCATGAGCAGGTACAGCCTGCCCATGCTTTCCGTCAGGTCGGATTTCCAGCTTTCCGAGTCGAAGTCTATAGCCTCCATGGCTCTCAGTCTCCCCGCAAGTCCCGGTGCCTGGGCATCCACCATCCTCCGGGCCATGTTGTCAAACAGGGTATAGGCACGTTCCGGAACATTCAGGAATCCGTTGCGCACCAGGTCCTTCATCCATACCTCAAGGTCGGATATGCCTCCCAGTACCTTCTGGTGCCGTTTCTCCTGCCTCTTGGCCTGAGCCGCTTCATCCACAGGGGTTTCGCTTTTGGCTTTCTGCTCCTTCTTTTCGGCCTTCTCCGTTCTTTTGGCAAGCCACGCCGTCACCCATTCCGGCTCTTCCGCCTGCGTGAACTGGTCTGGCTGGCGGGCGTACAGCAACAGCAGGCCAAGCCCATGCTTGCACGGGAATTTGCGGCTCGGGCAGGAACACTTGAACGCAATGTCATTCAAGTCTATCACCGTCTGGTAGGGATTCTTTCCGCTTCCCTGGCAATGACCCCAGACGGCACGTCCGCTGCATTCCCTCAGTACCCATTTGCTTAAGGTCGCAAGTCCTTTGCCGGCCTTTACAGACGAGTCGTCGGGAGCGAGCTGCAATATCTGTTCTTCTGTCAAGTTCAATGGCATACGCAACAAGTTAATTGGTCATTGGTAAATCATTCCCTGTTCCCGGCTGCATATTCTCCCGTGTTGATGTCAAGTACGGGACGCTTGGGCTGTATCAGCGCGTCTTCGTATTGGCATTTCCACTGGATGCTGCGGTCCATATAACCGTCTTTGATTCCATCGACGGTTTCTCCCGAGTCTATTTCATTGCCGCTTGTAAGCAGATAGGAGGCCACGTTGTAGGCATGGTTCACTACCCAGTTCGGATCAAGTCCGCGGAAGTGGTACTGCAGGTCAGGCAGGAACAGCGTGTTCATCCCGAGTGTATCTACCAGCATGTCGTCGGAACCCTGAATCGTGAAGAAACGGACGTTTACGGCATAGCGGATGAACCGGTCAGGACCTTCTATCTGATTGCTGCGGATTTCCTCCGCCTCGAACAGTTTCCCGCTGCCGCTGAAGAAGAACGCTTCGCAGGACGGGAACAGTTCGGCGAGCGCTTCAAGGTAGTCCATTTCCAGATTGGCACGTTCCAGAGAAGACAGGCCACGGGCAAGGAAGTCTGTAGCGAGCATACTGTACCGGCATTCCTCAAGGATACGGTCACGGCTTTCCTGGCAGTCCCACATCTGGCTCCGGGTGAAGTCGTCCACGGTCTTTCCGTCAAAGTCCATGCACGAAGTCATCAGGAACTGCACGGGTGCTTTCCCGTCCTCAAACTCCACCATGTGGTCCAGGGCGGTGATGAAGACAGACTTGTCATCACCTTCGCGGCATTCTACATTGCCGAAATGCTTCCGGCATACATCAGCCACCCTCTGCGTGTCCGGCAATTCAACCGGTTCCTTGAACAGAAGGTTTATAAGTAAAGGTCCTCCAGGCTGCAGTTCCTTTGTATTTAGGTCTTGTTGAAATACTTGGTTCATATTGAAATGCTTTTGAATGTGAAACGAATCGGTTAATCCCACCAGAAATACCATATTCTGGATTGACGCAACGTGTCGGCAAGACTGCCTATGCCGTTACAGTTCTGGTCCATATCCGGACAGAAAGCATATTGCTGTATTGCGGCTTCCATTGCTCTGTCTTCCGGAACGGGCGCTGGAAGTTCATACTCCAGCTGGTCGCTGGTAAAGGTTCCCGGAACAGCACCGTATTCTTCGTACCAATACTTTGAGATAGCCATCAGTTCGGGGTTTGCAGGACAGTCGTTCCAGTTGCCGAATGGCAGGTACGCGAATATTTTCCACGGCTCCGTGACCGGAATACGGGCAAGGATCAGCGGATGCGTCATGTTCGTGTCGGTATTCCAGTAGCTCGAGTAACGGTTGTTGTCGAATCCGCCTTCAGGCTCTTCTTCAATATCATCGTTGTCCTGCCCGGTCAGCTTGTCAAGGATGGATTTACCGTCCATGACAGGAGCCTCAAGCAGCCTTCTGCGGAATTCATTGACTTTTTCCTGGTTGAATGTGTAATCATCCGAGCTTTCGCTCTCAGGATCCGAGTTCCCGATTATGTTTTCCCACAAACCTTCATCGACATTGACTAGAACGGGGATGAAGCCTTCCCGCACGCCGAGCCGTTGGGCATAGGTATAGGCTGACATGATAGGGTCATCGTCACTCATGGATGGGAAATAGGTACATTCACAATCAAGATAATCCATGAAGGCACGGGCCAGTTCGTCTGGCTCAACGGTATCTTTGTCTATATGCAGCCCCTGCCAGTTGGCGAAGCGTCTGTCTATGCGTTGTGACATTGCCTGGTAATAATCCTCGTCATACGGGACAAACAGGTATGCTTCCTCTTTGAACTCATCGGAATGATACCTTTCCGGACCGAAATAATCCAGGGCGTGGTTGTCAATGTCTCCGGGGTAAAATGGAGTTTCATTGGCGCCATAATAACTGCCATAATAGTAGTCGGCAAATGCACGGCCCTGTTTATTGAACAGGAATCTTGTAAGCTGCCCGTTCAGGTTGTCCTTTATGAACACCCTCAGGTCATCATCGGCTGAGCCGCTTTTGATCCGGGACACAAGGTCTCCGAACTGTTCAAGAAAATCATCCCTCATAAGGTCATTTACCATGCACCAGCGTAGATATATTGCCAGATGATTGTAGGCCGTAATTGTATCTAACGGCAGATCCTTCTCTTTGAACTTCTCCAGATGGCCTTCCGCATCGTCCATCACTTCATCCGTGTCATCCGGGAAATCGGGACCGCCATCGGCATCGTCTTCGCTGCCGTATGAGATTTTCAGAGTCACTTTGTCCGGAAGGGCAACACCCTGTCCACGTGTTATCCTATGTTTGTCGACAGCCGAGAAGCCTATGGTTTCTCCGTCGTTGAGAACTGCATCGTATTCCAGAACATATCCTGCCATGCTGGCCAGGAAGTCTCTCACCTTTGACGGGTCGGCATCCACGTCAAGGACCTCCATTTCGTCCTTGCCGAAACACTCCATTCCATAGGTGTAGCCGCTGATTCCCTTTTCGGTACGGTAAAGCCCGAACCATATCCAGTTGTATATAGGCAGCGAATCCTCCTTCATCATTCCGGAAAAGCCTTCATAGAAACGAGGCTGGAAAACGCCACCGCTGGTATAGATACCGGTTATATTCTTCTGGTGGCAGCAGACAGACAACAGCTTCACGTACAGTTTGCCTCTTTCGATCAGGGACTCCTCTTTGCCGATAACGGCAACCATGATGTGTGCCTTATGCTCTTTGGCTGTTTTTTCGGCCTCCGGCCACATGTAATTGTTCTTCGCGCATTCTTCGGCTTCACCATTAGGTACGGGGGCAGGCATCAGGCTTACCGCCGCCATCATGTCACCTACGTCAAAGACCAGAGACTCGGGATTCCGTTCCTCGTCAGATTTCTCTTCAGCGGTGATGTCCCACTGTTCTTTCAGATCTCTGATGTATTTTTCCTTGTCCCAGCTGTTGTCGGAGAGCAGGGCGAATCCCACGAATGTGCCGGCCTTCTTCTCACGTTCCTCGGCCTGCTTTGCCTGTTCCATCCAGTAGGAACGCACCATCTCGACAAGGGCCGTAGCATCCTTGACAGCCGTCTTTTCGTTATAAGGTTCCATCTCACTGAAGGTATGGCCGCAGTCCGACAAGCTGTCTCCTTCGTATCCACCATTCACACCCAGCAGCCATTCACTGTCCTTGGTATCCTTGTATTTGAAGATGTAGTAGGTCATATCGTGCAGTACGAATGTTTCCGTACACTCTATCTCTGCCGGCTCGTGTCCCAGTTCCTGCGGGTGCGAGAGCCAGGCCGTCATTGCAGCCAGAGCCGCTTCATATTGTGTTGGTCTCATATCTTGAATGTTTTTAATTTATACTTCAGTCTTCATCCACATATAACTTGCCGTCTTCCTTGCGAACCAGTCTGGTGTCATATGGAAAATCCAAATATTGCATAACGTCCGGAGAATAGTTGCAGATGGTATTCAAATCACAATATTCATATCGACATTCGTCATTATCTTCATCCCCATCAGCAAGGAAAAGCCAACCGCTGTCCCAACCCATGTCCTCAGCAAAGGGCTTTTGACGAATGCAAGTTGCTATTTCACATCCATCTACTAAAACACGGCTGCTTACAGTACATTCAATGGCTTTACTCCAATCTTTCAGCAGTAATTTGATGTTGTCCTGCGGTATATGTAAGAATTGTGGATCCGTCTGTGGTTCATCCTCCCACTCTTTGAAACGGCTGTCAATGAGAGCTGCCATATCATGATAATATTTTTCTGTCCAAGGCAGCAACAGATAAGCAGCATCTGTCTCATCCTCACTATTCCATATCCTGCCTTTGAAATAGTCCATGGCATATGCCTGTATATCTTTAATATAGGCATAAGGTGTACTACGATTTTCCCAATTATACCATTTGGTAAACATCGTTCCCACTCTGTTTAGCAAGATAGTAGAAAGTCCGCCATGCAGATCCTCATTATCTCTAATAAATTCTCTTAAATCAATACTGTCTTCTACTTTGACCCTATCAACCAGGTCTCCATGTCTAAACAGGAAAGGTTGGCTCATAAGATTGTGTTCTATACACCATCGTAAATAAATCGCCATGTGGTTGTAAGGAGCCAATTCATCTGCTGACAAATGCAACTCTTCTATCTTTTCTTCATGTTTCTTCGCATCGTCAATATAAGATATGTCATAACCTATTTTCTCTGCATCTGTAACAACATTTAGTCTCAACGGATTAATTGTTTCCAGCGCATCATCAGGACATATTTCAAAGAATTCATCTATATCCTTATCTTGGATAAATTGTAACTCTTCCCTATATAAAGGGATAACCTGATAAAACTCAACACTTCCTGCTTCTTGTGTTTTACATGTACTTGACTTATCTCCAAATATACTTGGAGACAGGAGAACAATAGCACAGAGCTTGGTGTCTTCTGAGAATGTATTTTCACCTCCAAGTTCCATTGTCTTTCCCCAGCTGATACAGGTCCTATGACGTATGCATTGTCTTGCCAACGACGTAATAAGTCGTATAGGCCAACACCATTTCTCTTCTGTCCAATCAGACAATCCGAGTTTCCAGTCAGGTGGTAAATTGATAAGCAATTCTTGATGACAGGTATTGCCGTCTATATCGTCCGATTCAAGGACTTCATGATTACTCATGTTGACTGTTATCAATGTATAATAGTTATGCTCTTTCCTCGGGGCAATAACAGCTATGTCCAATGGATATTCTGAACACGAGTCATCATGCAAGAAATTGTTAATCTTACCAAAATACTTTTCAATATGTGCTATCACTTCCTGTCGTGCAACAGAGCTTATTGAAATTTCACTGGATTGTATTGGGTTAGTTTCAATATCTATTTGATTCAGTACATTAAGACGGTGCGGATTTACAAGGAGAATATTGTCATTCATCTTGTCAAGAAGTTTCTGCGTTCCATTTTTGAGCTTATACTCCAGTTCATCTCTATATAAAGGTATTACCTGATAAAAATTGACTTCCTCTCCATCAGGTAGTGTACAAGTATTTCCACCTACATTTCCACATGGGGGATTTATCAGAATGGAAGCACAAAGCTCTGTCGTATATGAAAGAGGTCCATCATAACTGACTGTATGACCCCAACCAAGCCAAGTATTGTTTTCTCCTGGGAAGCGAGCAAGTTCTTTCAACAACCGTATAGGCCAATACCATTTTTCGTCTTTCAAATGTTCTTTATCCAATTTCCAATACTCTGGCAGACAGATGACAAGTTCTGCCCGTTCCAGCTGTTCTTCTTTCAATTGGTTAGGTACATTCATCAAGTGTGCCCCCATTCCCATTGTCACAAGTGTGTACCAGTTACACTCTTCAGATGGAGGAATCAAACAAATATCCACATGAATGTCCGGTGATACTTTTTCGTGAAAAACGAATTCAAAATTACCATAATAGTGCTCGATATGCTTTTCTATAATATCTATTTCATCTTCTGAGTACATTTCTGGAGCAATAGACTTATTGTCGCCATTATCATCATCACAACAACTTTCACACTTTATTTTTCGCTTTTCCAGTTCTTCATTACACTCATTTATTACAGCAACTGCACTGCTGTCCTCCGGATCAAGTTCCGCCCAGCGTTTGGCATATTCTATCGCCTTTTCTTCCTGTTCTACAAGATATTGATATGCGTATGCCATGCGCTTGTTCCATCCTGCCTGACTTTCTCCGGCTTCACGGATCGATTCCAGCAGTTCAAGTGCTTTATTCAACGCCCTTTCCTTTTCGTCATCTTCCGGTTCTTCGCCATTATCTCCCAGAATCGCATAATTCTCATATGCCCGCACCTGCAACATGACCATGTCGTAGTCCTGTTCAGCTTCGGGAATGTCCTCAAGTGCTTTGATACACTTGGAAAACTTTTCCATGTCATTCCATTTCTCTATCTGGGCAAGAAACTCTTCTTTATTTTCCTTTGTGTATGGTATAGCCTCGCTGGCCGCTTCTGTCAGTTGGTGTATCCGTCCATTACGGATGAAGTCTGAAATGTAGAAAGAGTATTCGGGGTATTCATCGAGCAGAGGTATAACCTTCTTGACAAAAGCCCTGAGGTCATAGACAAACAGGTCGATATAGCTGTATTCCGTTCCGGTTGCACCCCCTGTTATCACACCGAGATTGCCCGGTTCAAGAATCTCTTCCGTTATCCTGTCTTCAAGATCATGACGGAAGTTCAGTATATTATCTTCGCCAACACCATTCTGGAAAACCATATAAAGAGCCTGAACGCCGAAACCGTCGGCATGGTCAAATATCTCGGTTGAACCGTGATAATAGTCAGCTACAATGGAATCCAGACAGGTGGATCCTACTATCACATCGAAGCGCAGTTCGTCACTTTCCTTCGGAGTCAGTTGATATCCCGTATAAACGTCCTTAGGATTCTCGAAAAATTCATGGCCGTGGGATTTCACGGTTTCCTCTATGTGCTGTCTCAACCCGGACAAGGCAATCATACCTTCCTCAATTCCTGACGCCCTTTCTATACCATTGACATATTTGAACGAGACGCCTTCTCCCAGTACAAGTTCTAGAATGACATGAAAGTTTCCGTCACTATTTTCTTCCGGTAAGGCACAGAGATTTTTGTCGTAATACCTGATGTTGAAGTTTTCTCTCTTTTCGTCATAGGATGCTTTTACCATGATCTTGCCCATATCGACATCGGTATTGTGTACACGGTATGCGAAAGACCCGACTTTGCCCGGGTTGAAGGGGAAGAACTTCCATTTGCCTTTCAGGCACTCCGGCATACAGGATATGATATAAGGATAGATGATGAAGAGATCCGGCCATCCTTCGACCGAGAACGTGAACTCATGGTCACCTCCGATATTGAAGTGCATGTCTTCCGATATCAGATTGGTTCCTTTACTGATAAACTCCATGAAGGCATCAGCTTCCTCCATGGATTTCGGATTCATCATGCCAGACAGCTTTTCTTCGTTTTCTACAAACCAGTTCCAGAATTCTTTCACTCGTCTGGTTAACGGCAAGGCCATATTGCACTGACGGATGAAACTCAGGGTGTCTTCATCCTCCGGATTAAGTTCCCTTGCCTTGCTGAAATAATCCAGGGCCTCCCGATAATTGTTCAGAAAATACTGGGCATATCCCATTCTGAAATTCCACCGTTCATCTTCAGCGCCTTCCTCCCTGACGGATTCAAGCAGTTCAGCGGCTTTGGCATATTCCTCAATATTGTTGTACGCCCTTGCAAGAAGGCTGGTCGTTTCAAAATCCCGTTCTGCTTCCGGAATCTGTTCCAGAGCATCGATGATTTCCTGATGCTTTTCGGCCTTGTGCCATTCGTCTATCTGCTTCATCAGTTCGTCATTCATGTTCTCTCCGGTATATATGATTTGCTTATTTTCCGGTTCTATAGGCTGGTCTGCAACCAAAGTCGGGAGGAATTCACCTGAAAGTTTTTTCAGGTCTTCCAGCCTGGAGGCACACAACGTGAAGAGGGTGTACTGGTTGGAACACAGTGCGTGACAACTGTAAACGGGATAAGGTTCTTCATCCTCTGAATCTTGGCCGATACCCATGTCATAGAGACGGTATTTTCCGCCGTCAAATTCCCTTTCTTCAATCATTTCCTCTTCCACATCAAGAAAATCCGGCTCACCATTGGTGGAGTATCCTGTACATCTGACCGTGTGCCAGTTGTCTGCAGCCGCGTCATAATAGACGAGGGTACCATCATCCGTATCTTCGAGATAGCTGCCCGGCAGACTGAACCTGATCCTTCCGACCTTATGGTTGATTATTCCTCGCCGGTAGCCGATGGCAAATTCCGTTTCGTATGTCGGTATCCCGTCAGTCGGGACAGGGGTACAGCCATGCAGTCTGCAAAGTTCCTCGTATTCCTTTTTTGGGAAAGGAAGAGACGGGTCAAGTGATGCTGCCGTTTCCAGCTCGCTTATGATGTACCCGTTGATGCGGGCATCTTCTTCACTTCTTTCCGACGGCATGAAATAACAGTCCTCCCACATGGCGTTCAGGGCCAGTCCTCTATGGAAACGTGCATCACGTTCCGGATTGTTCCAGATGAAGAAATCATCGGCAAAAGATTCGATCCCTTCTTCCCGGATACGTCTGATGACTTCTGAAAGGCGGAAAGAACCCAAAGGTGAGATGACAATGCCGCTGTCCGATTGAGGGTAATATTTATTGAGATCCCAGCAGATTGACAGGGACGTACTGCCTTTGTCTTCCTGCTCCTGGATGATTTCAAACAGTTTGGCCAGCCACTTGTGGAAATGTTTCTTCTTCATGGCCTCAAAGTCCCTTTCCGTGTAATAGTCCGTCTCGTCTTCAACCTCAAACCGGGTTCCGGTCGCCTGTTGAAGTCTGTCGATGAACTCTATTGCTGCCTTGTGGAAGCCGGGGCCAAGCATGTTGGTCTGGCAGTCTCCGTTTACGGAAATGACGTTGTCCGTATTTCCTTCTCCCTCATGTTGATAGTTTAGAAACAAGTCGCCCAGCCTGCAAAAACTAACCGTCGAAGATGATTCATCGTGCTCTGCATTATAACCGGACTCAACAGCCTGACTTTCTACAGCCTGTTGAAACTTTTCAATGTCCTTGATTTTAGTGTGAATGGTGAATCCAAGTCCCATAATTTCATTATTTTGTTTATAAATGCAAGATACCGATTTTATTCCAACTGGTCGCATTTAATTTGTTAATAATAACAGAAATTTGGCACTATTGTAATACGATACGCCTTCCACATGGAAATCCATGCTTTTAATCATAGTTTAGCAACATTTTGTCAGTTCACTACATTGGGGTACAAGTTCTTCCGTAACACAAAAAATCCCCCTCCCATGAAAATCATGAGGAATTTAAGCGCATTTGCAGCTTTGTGTCAGAGGATAGCAATGAATTCACTCATTCTTGTCATCCTGGCCCAGAAAGGCAAACTGAAGTCTCAGGATTTCATCCATCGGAACGACTTTTCGGACTCTGCTCTCCAGACTTTCCGCCTCGGCCCAAAGGAAAGGATAAAAAGCTACGCCCTCGCTGCTCTTCAGTTTCGAAGCATCGTTCTGCCAGCCGTCCCATCTGTAATCGGTATAGAACTTATCCGTATCGCCATGCAGACACCAATAGACGAATTGTCCAAATTTTATCTCCATATCTTCCATCTCCAGACAGTCGGGGGCAAAATAGCCGATATTGCCGTCGTCAAGACAGATGAACAATCCTCCCAGTATGTCTTCGCCGATCACTATCTCGTTGAACGGGAACAGACTGTTTCTAGTGACAAAGTTTAGTTCTCCCGAACCGTACAGCCTTATCCAGTTGTCAATGACTATACCACCTGTGTTTTCAAGGATTGCAGCCATCAGGCTACCGCTCTTGATCCGGTACTTCTCTTTCATTGCCTGCCTTGCTGCTTCATCCAGAGGCAGCACATTTATCGTTTTTGACGAACTTTTTATTTCATCAAGTATTCTCTGAAACATTTCATCGTTCATAGTCTTTATTTTTTTCTGCTTAAAATTCAACTTTTCATCATACTCATTCAAAATAAATTGCACATTTATCTTGAACGTTATACCCATAGCATTTGCCGGAGGCCGTTATTACTTTTTTCATGTTTCTGTAAATCTTAAAACTCCATATCCTCCGTCCATTCCAAAGAGTCCACCGGACAAAGCTCTACTTTCTTCATTTCGTACCAAACGGTCAGCAATATCCTAATGCTGTCAGGCGTATATCCCTTAACCCATGTACATTCTACAAATTTTCGTCTGCCGTCTCTGATTTCCTCGAATGTGGCATGGCTCAGCAACCCTACACGGAACTCTCCAGCCATGTCCTCCTTTCTTACTTGCATGGCATAGACTGGTTTCCCGTAGCGTGTCGTGCGCCCGTCTTGGTCGATTAGACGCTGCAAGACTTCATTGGGCGTTTCCTGACGGGCTACTATGGCAAAACGTAGTGAAAGGTAATCCCTCCACCTTTGCGGTACTTCAGTCCGCTCATTCTCCGGCGGCATTGTCTTGTCCGAAAAAGTGGGAAACACAATATTCGCCGCCGCCACCATAGCCACGATAACTGCCCAATAGACTGCTATTGCTCGTTTCCAGTAACGGGGACGTTCACGGAGTTCCTGCCGGACTTCCTTGCATATCTTCTTGTCGTCAAAAAATCCCAGAGGGATGGCTGACAGCAGCACCGCCAGACCCGCCAGACCGTAGAAAACAACCTTTTGTGGCACGTTTACCAGATGTACATACCCGTCTTGTCCCCTTGCCGCCAGAAATGTGCCGGCCAACAGGACGAATTCCGGGAGGATGCTCAGGAAGTATATTCCGGCAGCAAATGCCTTTCGCTTCCTTTTATTGTTCCATTCCGTGAAATGCGCGTAGGAAATTTTATGCAGCATCACCAACAGGCGGAAAAAACGGCTGAATATGTTTCTTCTATTTGTCATTTGAGTATTTCAGTTATCCATTTCAGAGCAGTTCCTAATAAAACCATTGCGGGAATAAGAAGCAAATAGAGAGGGAAAAAGAACAGGTTGCGCCGGAAGGGACTGAACTTGCGTCCCGCATAATGCTGCATGACCGCTTTCCGCCGGGAAGGCGGGTATATTTTGCCGAACAGACGGTCTGTCATGAAGACAGAAACGGAGAACACGATTAGAAGAACGCCTCCAAACACCTCGAATGCCAAGTCATCCAGAAAATGACCGCCTATGGTCAGAACCGGCATGAATATAAAAAGCGTGATACAGGCCCACAGCATATCACTCCCACGGGGTTGTTTGAAACTGACCTTGTGATAATGCTCCCATGTTATTTCTCCCAACCAAAACAAATAGTCGAAGAAATAATAATGTCGTTCTTGCTCTTTATATTCCTGTTTCTTCATTCTAAACATAATGTTCGGCAGCCAATCGCTGTTTATGGCAATCTTTTCATTTCGCTCAATTACAAATATATATCATAAGGAAGAGACTTCAGAACATTCGGTCTTCCTTTTTTCTATGGTATGCTCAAAAGCATTTTTTGGGGATGCTTGTTTGGACGTTCTCCCTAAGGTCGATGGAGCTGTCTCGCCCGAAAGTTTCCCGGCGTTTAACCGTTAGTTAGGGACAATAAAGCAAACCCCTATCCATAAATGACTATACAATTCCAACAACATCGAAGTAGTGTCAGTACAAAATGTACCAACAGTATTTTTCCGCTATACTTGAAACGATAGCAGGCAGATGCGACAAAGCCGATGGCACTCCAACCAATCACCACCCGGCTTGTAAAGATATAGTTTTCGGAAGATTCATAGCTCCAACCTAATCCTTCACAACCTATCGGGTAAAGTTCCGGATGCTTTGAGAATTGTATAGAATCACTGACAACCATCCACAGCAATAGCAGACAGCATAGTCCCCACAATATCCTTAATACCAATCTTGATTTCATATTGTTTTGTTCATCATTTCAGGTTATCGTGAATGGTCTAGCTCGATGTACCAACCTTCCTTGATGGGCTTGTAAAGCGTGGTGTCGTTGTACGTCCTGCGGTAGATCTCGTTTAGGTCGCCATGTTCGGTGATACGGATATTCCGACGGCTTCTCAATCCGGGATCGTAAACGAAACTCTTGGACGTTCCTGCATCTACGATACCGTGGGAGTAGTACGGCATAAAAAGGCTCACATATACCGAATCTGCCGTTTCCCATTCCCTGCGATCAACAAGGATAAAACCGCATCCAATCTCTGATAACAGGGAGTCGAGTAGGATTCGGTCTGGCTTTAACAGCCCATATACCGGGAGGTCTTGTTCGTCATTTGATTCATAGGATGTATCACTTTGCTCCATTGAATCAAGTATAATGATCCCGTCAGGAGAAAACGGCGGGTAGTGAAAACTACCTTCTGAACTCTCTGACATGATTTCGTACACCTTGCGGAACGCCGCCTCGTGCGTGGCGAAGTGGCGTATCATTTCCTCGTCCGATGGCGGCATGGGTGGATCTCCGCAACTTGCAGCAAACAGGCTTGCTAAAAGCAGGATTATGATAGGTATTCTCATTTTCTTATTTATCTTATGTCTGACGGATAAATAGTCTTCAATGGTTCTGCCCTCTACTGGCGACCTTAGTTTCAATAATTATAGCCCCGTTGATTCCGGCTATACCATATTGGCAGTACGCCTGTTTGCCGTACAGTATCTTAATCTGTACATTTTCCACATTGTCCTTGATTATTTTATTCAACTTCCCAAACACTGCGGAATCTCTTACCATCGTACCGTCATAGATCCACAACAAATCCATTCCGTTTAATATGCCTTTCACTGTTTGTGCGCTGAAATATGGGCGATTATCCCCGGATATACGTATCTCACTGTCTGAAATACGCTTCAGGTATTTCCCATCCAGCGAAGCGGATATTGGCAAATCTATGTCTATGCCTTTGGTAGCTGTCTGTTCGGCGTTTGGCATGCCGATACGTCGCAAACAACCGTCTTGTGCAATCACATAAAACAGCGTGTAAGGCGGAAATAACCCCATCCCCTTGACCTTTACGCGCAGCGTGTCTTCTTGCAGAAACAGACGGTGTGCCGGTTCTCCTTCCAATCTGTAAGAAATGAAGCCGCTATCAGGCATTTCCACACACCGGTTACACACTTGCGCATGGGTGCAAAGCACACTGCAAAACAGCAGAAGCAGAACCGTTATTTTCGTTTGTTTGACAGACCAACACATTCTTATTTTTTTTTACTTGATTCGGTATAATATCCGACGGATAGCTGACCGTTATCCGCATTTACATTTCATCAAAAATTGAATCTAAAAGACTATTCAATTCATCGTCTGTAAGATTGAAATTTTCTTGTTCAATTTTCATACTCTCGTATATTTCAGCCATTGCCTCGCCTTCGGTAGAGAAAAACTGGTCAGCTGATTTTATACCGTACTCGTCAACAAGCATTTTCCTAAATACTTGTTTAGCTTTTTCGATTTTACTTTCCATATCTATTTCCTTTGTTTATTGCGGATAATAAAACTATTATTAAGCCTTTATATCCCCTCAATTTTGCCGTCATTTTTATATTTCTTGTTTAATGTTCATATCTTATTTTCGACTCCAATATCCCAAAAACCTACTGAACAGTATCATCATAACCAGATACAATACTATTATACCATTTATCTCAACAAAAAGCACTAAGTCACCTGCCGTAGGAACACTTTCATACGTATTTTCGGTTAAATACTTGCCTTCATATCCTAAATAGATGAAATAATACTCGTATGTTTTATATACACCATTGAATAGCAATAGTATAATGGCAGACAATCTGAATTTATTATGACGCAGAAACAAGTGGAAGAAAAGGTCAAGAAATATGAATAATACGCAGATTACTACAAAACCAATCAACGCCATCAATCCGTCCACCGCGGCTCCCGGACCATCATTAACTTCAGTTATGCTCATTAATTGGTTGGGCTCCATCAAGACAAGAGCAAACATAAGTAAGTATATTACCCATGCAATCAGTTGTCCAACTTTTATTTTAGCTATCTTCATTATGGTTTATCGTATATGCGGATAATGTTAAGGAGGATAATCGCCTTTTTGGGCGATTAATCCTTATGTTCGAGGCCGCATTTCGCAGCCCTTAGGCTGCTTTATTTAACTCTCCAAGCAACCGTTCAGGTTGCTTACCTTATAATTAATATTATAGAACTTCAATTTTCCCCCTGCACTTTCCTTTTGTCGGCAAGGGGAATTTTCATTCCGTTTCCGGGATTTTCCCGGTATGATACTCCGTTTACAAATCATTTTTTGTCCTCCTTTTGTCTTTTTTTGTGGGATTTCCATGTTTTCTTTTACGAAAGTGCATAGCTATCCCGTTATTTCATTATGCGACTTTTTGTTTTCGTATATCAGACCTGCTAAACACAAGTGTTTCAGGCAATTCATCAAAAACAGTCCGTCTTGTTATCGTTGTATGCACATAAACTCTCGCACGTTGGCAGCACTCGCAGAAGAAAGGATTCTCGTAACCGTTTTCTTCTTCCGGCATATTCTGTACTTCACTCTCGTCCTGTCCGAAGTATTCCCCCGGCAAATTGCCCTTGTTCGAGTAGAAGCCGTAATACCTCACGATACGGAAATAATGCAGGGGTACGTGCTGCATCAGCCGGGGGAAGAAGTCACGGTAATGCAGCGTCAGTTCCTTCTCCACCGGGTTCCTCCTGTCGGGGGAGTTTTGATAGTCACGGTAACGGAACGTGATGTTCTCGTCTTCCATCGCCGTGATTTTATATTCGCTCAGGCACGCCCTTTTGGAATACCGCCCGATATATTGTATCACTTGTTCGGGCATTTCCAAAGGCGGTTCCAGATGAACAATCCACTGCTTCTTGTTTACCACGTGTTTGATAAAGCTCATGAACTCCATGCGGTTGCGGAAGTCATGTTTGAGCTTTCCGTTGTCAAACAACTCTATCAGAGCCTTATCGAACGTGTGTTTGAATATGCTCCTGATGAAAGCGTCATTCACCTTTGACTTTTCCGGAACGACAATCCTCCCGTTCCCGTCAATGCCACCCCATGACAGGATCATGTGCGTGTGGACATGGTACTGCTTGGTTTCCCCGTAGGTATGCAGCACGGCTATCACGCCCACTTTCAGCCCGAAAGCCTTCATCATCCAGATTTTCAACGCTTCTGCCGACGTGCGCATCATGATGTTGAGCGTTTCTTTCTTGTTGCGCTTCACCAAGTCAAGCAACACATGGGGCAGGGTCATCACCACGTGGCGGTGAGGGACACGCAACAGTTTGTCTTTCATGCGTGCAGCCCATTTGAGCGTGTCACGCCAACCGCACGTGGGACAGAAACGGTTCTTGCAGCTATGGTAGATTTCCCGGACTTCACCACATTCGGGGCAGGCATAAGTATCTATCCCCAAAGCGGCGGTACGGCATACACGGATGGCGTTTGCCGCCTTGTATTGTTCGGGGGTGATATACTCTGCCGGATGCCGGGCGTACTCGTCCCACCAACGGTTGAAATAGTCCGCCAAACGGTACTTTTTTTCAGTGCCGTAGTCTTCCGATTGTGCCGATATGTCGAGTAAATCTATCATCTTTTCTATTTATAACTATTTGTTATACAGTCTAATAGTAACTTCAAGGCCTTGAATGGGATGCAGCTAACTGCGTTTAGCAGTTTAGGTGATTGTTACCAATGTTTTCTAAAATTAATTGATGAATCCTTTCTGACAAATTCCATTGTAGTGAGACAAATTTTTGTTTCATTGGTAGATCAGAGAACGAACCAATGCCTGAAAGTGAGGCATCAATTTCATGGAGATTTTGATAAAATGATTCACAATCTTCTTCGCCTTCTTTTATTAGTTTCAACTTATTCTCATACCAAACCGCTTGTTTATGCCAACCTGTTTGATGTAGTAATTCTATCATTTTCTCCAATTCATCAATTAATTTATTTCTCATTTTTAATTTTATATTATTGGTAACGTTATACTATCAGCCGATTTGGCTGTTATTTTCTTTAAGTATCAGACCTCGTCTTCCTCCATCAACAGATCGTCCAACGGGCTTTTGATATTGCTTTTGAAAGTGTCGGCTATGTGGACATACCTTTCCGTTGTCTTGATGTTGTTATGTCCCATAAGCTCTTTCACAATTTTGATGTCGGTTCCTTGCTCCAGCAAGTGGGTGGCGAACGAATGGCGCAGCAGGTGCGGATAAATCCGTTTCGTGATTCCCGCTTCCCGAGCCGCAGCCTTCAACCGTTTCGACACGATACTCTCGGTGAAAGGTTCGCCCGGTCTGTGTTCAAAGAGCCACACTTTCGGTTTGTATAGTCTGTTATATTCCGTCAGCTTTTTCATCAACGGTTTTGACAGCAGGGTGTAGCGGTCCTTCTTGCCCTTTCCCTGACGCACCCGTATCAGGGAGCGGGGGTCGTTGATGTCGCCGGGTTTCAGTTCCAGCAGTTCGCTGATGCGCAACCCTGCGGAGTAGAGTATGGAGAACATACAGAAGAAACGCAGGTCTGTCACTGTCACGTCGAGTATTTTCTTTATTTCCTCCTTGCTCAACACGTCGGGCAGCGTCTTCTCCCGTTTGGCACGGTTCACCTTGTAACACCGCCGTTCCTGACCGAGAACTTTCTCGTAATAGAACTTGATGGCGTTGATACGCTGGTTTTGCTGGCAGGAGGATATGTTTTTCTCATGGATGAGATACAGCAGGTAGTCGTTTATCTCGCCGGGAGTAACCGTTTCAATCTTACGCCCCTCGAAATATTGTTGGAAATCGCGGAAATAGGAGGTATATACCCTTACGGTATGGTCACTGTAACGCACTTGCTGGAGTTTTTCCAGATAACCTTCCGGCAGTGGCGGCCGTTTGTCTTCCTCTTTACGGGGTGCGGTTTCCTTGATGGCGGAATAGTCTATAAACGCCATTTTCACATAGCGGTCGAAGAACTCGGCAAGCACGAAATTCTCTGCCGGCAGATAAGCCCTGCCACCGACAAGCAGTACGTTTTCTTCCTTCGACAGCGACAAGCGGATGTCATTGTCATTACCGAAAGTCACTTCGACAAATTCTCTCCCGTTTCTTACCACAGGAGAAAGTTTGATTTTGGGTTTTGGAGTATATATTTCCATGTTTTTTAAATTTTACCGGTCCCACTCGTTCAGGATTTCTCCGCTTATGATATCATATCGTATCCAGTGTCCCGTCTCGCGTCCCTCGGTGTATTCGCCTTGGACTGCGATATCGTCCCGGTCGATTTCTTTCCACGAACCGTGCTTGTAGCCGTTCTTGTACGAGCCGGATTTGTAGGCGTACAGCTTGCCATGTAGGTGGGCCGTGTATTCGTAGGGGCCGTCCAGTTCGCCGTTCTTATAGTGGCTGACGGTTTTGCTGACCCATCTCTCGGTGGTATCCTCGCTGATTTTCCATTGTTTTCCCTCTTTCCGGTCGTCGGTATAGTTTGCCTCGTAGATCTGCTTGCCGCTTTTCGGGTCAAAGCGTTGTTCCTTGCCGTTCCGCTTGCCCTGCCTATATTCCTGAACCATGTCCGGCTTCCCGTCGCTGAACCATGTCCTTACCGTACCGTCTATCTTCCCGTACTGCATGGGTGCTTCCCGTTGCGGTGTCTTTCCGTCCTGATGATAGGAAACGAACAGACCATGCCGTCTGCCGTCGGTATACTTGCCCTTTTCCCGCAGGCTGCCGTTGCGGAAACGCCTGTACTCGCCCTGCATAACCCCTTTGGAAAAATGCACTATTTCCTCATCCTGCCCCCGCAAGATACGGAATTTGCCCGATAGCGGACGTTTTCCGCCCTTCAGATAATGGACGACTGTTCCATGCTGTTCGTCCGTGGTGGTTCGCAAGTCACCGGATTCCACGATCCGCTGTGCGAAGGCAGAACAACACAGCAGCGTGAGAACGATGGCCGCAAGCATTTTTCTTATGTTTCCCTTTACCTTTCTCATTCGTCCGGATATTCAAGTTTCAATGTCATGCCGTCCAAAGCGATGCCTTCGCTAAGCGTGATGGCAAGTTTCTGTTCTTCGGAGAATCCTATGGTTTCCCCGTCCTGCAAGGTGACATCATCCGACAGGATATAATGCACGATGTCCATTAGGAAATCACGGATGTCACTCAGATCGGCAGGGGCATACACTTCGATTTCCTCTTTCCCGAATTTTCTCAGTCCGTAGGTATAGATGCCGGGGATTCCTTTCTGTGTGCGGTAGATGCCGAACCATATCCAGTCCATGACGGGCAGTTCATCTTCTTGCAGGAGTGCGGCCATATCCCTGTAAAATTCGGGTTGGAACACCATACCGTCGGTATATACCGCTGTAGCGTAGGACTGTTTCAGGCAGGAAGACGTGGCTCTGGTGAACAGTTTGGCTCTCTCCAGCAGGTTGGATTGGTCTCCGGTCACGGATACGAGGATATGTGCCTCGTGTTGTCGTGCCACTTCTGTTGCATCTTTCCACAGGTAGTTGCCCTGTGCATAGTGTTCCGCTTCTCCGTTGGGTACGGGACCGGGCATGATGGCTATTGCCAATGTCATGCCGCTGAACATTCCGACAAGTACGTCCCCGTTGTCGTCGTCATCGGTAAGGACGATTCCCCAGTCTTCCTCGAAGTCATGGATGAACTGTTTCTTGTCCCATTGATTTTGTGAAAGCAACACGGACGAGACAAAGCATCCTTTGATATTATCCTTTTCCATATAGTTCTTTCTTTTTGAGTCGTCAATTATTGAAGATTCTTGCGCAAGATAGGTATTTTACCCTGATTCCTTGGTACTTTCATCTGTTAATATACGATAAATGCAGGCCCTGCCTGTGACTTTACAGATAAAGGTTGCGCTCCGTTCAATAGATGCGCACATACTGTACTTCCCCGTCAAGCAGTTCAACATAGCGGTTGTCGGAAAAGCGCAATGTCTCCAGAGTCCTGCCTTCCTTCTTGACTTCCGATTTGTGGTATGGTTCGCCCCACGCGGCGATGACCATTTCCCTCGTCATGCCGGTATCGACCTTGCGGAAGGCAATCAGCTTCCCGTATTTCTCGCCGTACCGTTTTTCCAGCTGGCCGATACGTGCCGTGCTTACAAACTCGTACACCTCGTCACCGCCTATAGGAAATGCTTCCACACGGACACCGTCAGCACCTTCCATCAGCAGAAACGCCCCGTCACTGTTCATCTTCAGGCCGATGTCCACACAACGGTACTCCGCACCTTCAGCCGGGGTGATTACCTGACCGTCCTCGGTCTCGACGGCCTTGGCAAGTGACAGGAATGTCTGTCCGACAAAGCGTTTCAGTTTCTCATAATACCCTATACAGGTCATGCTCAGCGGATACCTGAATGGGTTGTAATACATCTCATCACCGCTTTCTTTTTCACGGAGCAGCAGGCAGCATCCAGCCGACAGGTAGTCTGCCTTTGTCCAGACCTTCACTACCTCGTAATATTTCCCCACTACCTCTTTAGAAGGGGTGGTACTGATGTTGACCGCCTTGTACACCGTTCGGTCATCCCCGGTAAGGAAATTGACCGTGTAGAAAGCATCCCAGTAGCCGTTCCTGTCATTTTTTACCCCATGCATGTACAGGGTCTGTCCCGGAAGGGAAGTGAAACTCCGCTTCTCCACGTTCGTCAGGCTGTCATAGGGGTGGGCATTTGTCACCGTGTACTCTTTCAGTCCATCGTTCTTGGGAACGATGTTAAGCTGTGCATGGGCATACATCACCGTGCACAGGAAGAAGGTTATAATTGGAATTGTTTTCATACTCAATCACTTTTTAAGTTTACAGGTGGCATCCGGGAAAGAGCACTCAGCTATTTGCCGGAAATAGAGAACAGGTACAGAGACAGTCCTATCCCGACGGCAAGAATCACTCCCAGCCAGAACCGGAAAGTTTTCGGACCGAGCAGATTCATCCAGAAGTTACCTCCTGTACTACCCGGACGGGAATACGTCCACTTCCAGCCACAGATGACACCGACAAGCCATATCAGAAGCAGGCCCGCCACGACCAGATAGCCGTAGCGGGGTTCCTGCTGTATCAGATTCGGAAAATCCTTTATTTTATCCAACCATTCCATATCTCACCGGTTTATTTTTTCAAGAGCGCCGCAAATTCTTTAAGCTGTGGCAGTCCGTCAAAGAAATCAACGTCAAATTTGGCCGTTGAGCCGTTGGCGAGGGTGATTGTCAGAATACCATTGTCGTAATTGTAGTTTGAACTGGATATTTCCGACAATGTAAAAGAACGCATCTCAACATTTCCTTTCACGATGACCGGGTATGTCACCTTATCGCCGTCAACCGTGATGATACAGCTTTTGGCAGCCAACTTGCGGGCCTTATGTATCTTCCGCCAGGCTCTGAACAGCATGTACAGTCCGACAAGGGCAAGGATGATGGCTGTTGGTAACGGTCCGAGGATGCGAAGTGTACCGACTTTTATACCGAAAGGATAAACTACCGGTACTATTATCAGTCCGGCACCGACAAGGATTTCAGTCAGATTGTCCTTGATGGACGATTTGGAAGAATAATTGAATGTAGCCATATTCGGATATTAGTGAAGTTATTCGTTCGGTGATATTATTTTATGAAAAAGTACCAGATAAGCAGAGCCGCGGTGATGATTATGGACAGGACCGTCATGGCCGACCTGTATTTTTCGACAGCAGGCGATTCCTGCGGAGCTTCAAATTCCAGTATCGTAGGTGCTTGGCCTATCGCGCTATTAGGAATAGCCTCTATCTTGAACTCGTTGGGCTGTTTTTCAATGCCGATCAAGGCATAGGCACAATCAAGCTGATTGGCCTTTCTTGGCGAGAATACCGATTTGCTGAACAGGATGACGCCGTCATAATGATCGCTTATTTCCATTACCGAATCCATATCCCGTTGTCCTGTCAGTATATGACGGCCTGTATCAGGATCTACTATGTAATAGTCATAGCCACAGGACTGTACGGAATCATAACGGATTTCACCGATTTCCAGCGTATCCACTTCAGCCTTGATGCTCTGAAGGGTGGCCTCGTCAATTTCAGTCCCTTTCAACGGGCAGGCATACAGGCAATAGCGGCTGTCTTCGTGCATCACGGTTCTGATGGGATAGAGGTTTACTACTTTGCGGTTTTCCAGTTTGAGGTATGTCTTAGACAATTTGCCGATTGCTTTCCCGTTATAACTGGCTGGAACAGCACCTCCTTCAAGAATGGCTGACAGATTTTTAAGTTCGCTCATGTTGTAATTCTTTTTATTCGTTTTCGATTATTGTTGATTATTTGATTCCATTTTCTACAGTGAGACAGAAGTTCACCTCCCTGTACAGTTGTTCCAGCAGATGTTCGTCATCCAGCGACTTCCTGCCGGGACGTAAGAAACCGTCCGGAGTGTCGGATGCGTAGTAGAACATGTTCCCGTTGAAGGAGAGCATCAGGTCACGGCTGAAGGATTTCCGCAGGGCGGTCAGCTTCCGCATCATCGCCGGGGTGAGCACCATGCGGGCTTCCACCTCGTCATCCGCGTACACGGCAAAATGCCTCTCGAACTCCGGGTCTTCCAAATGTACGAATTTTGCCCCGTACTTTTCCTTCATTCCCTGGATTGTTTGCGCCAGGTAGCCGATTTTGTTTTCCAGATGGTCGGGCAGCAGCATCACGTAGCCCCTGAAGGTGCGGTTCAGCTTGCAGCACCCGAACATGCCCCTGAAACTGTGCATCGTGCTCTCTATCCTGACTCCGAATATCGGACGGATAAAATACTGGTACGGCACTTCAAGGAAGTTGAAGGCCGAGAAATCTTTCGAATTGGCTGAAGTCACACCGGCATCCACGACAGTCATCATGTCATTTCCGACGGGAATGTCAAGACGGCCGTAACAGGTCGAACTTACCGAATTGCCCGATGACAATGCCGTTCCGAACAGGCGGCTGTCCGCAAAGACTTTCGGCTGTATGGAACCGGAAGGATTGTACCTTGCTCCCGGGAACAGCAGGTAGATGATGTGGGCCATCGTGTAGGTTTCCCTCTTGTTCAGCGCGGCAAAACATTTCATGAATGCGAAATGAAGTACAAAAAATACGGCAAAGCCTATCATGAGGTATTTTCCCGTGGTGACGGAAGTCTCATAGTCAGTACGGTCCACGAGGAATCCGCCGAAGATACAGAAACCGAACCACACGACGGTACACAGATAGACAATGGAGGTCAGGATGCGGAACACAATCCGGAGCATCCTGATACGGGACATCTCTTTCTTCATGTGAAGGGAAATGCCCTTGAAATCTATATTCTGACTTTCTTCCATGCTTTACTTGAATAATTCTCCCACTTTCACTTCCTTGATCTCACTTTCCGGGAACTCTATCAACTCCTGCTGCTCATGCTTGCGCCAGGATGCGATTATCGACGACGGAAACATTTCAATGTAATTGTTGTAATCGGTAGCAGCGGCATTGTAGGTGCGCCGGATTGCCTGCAGCTCATTCTCCATGTCCTCGATCTGGACCTGAAGATGAAGGAACTGCTGGTTCGCCTTCAGCTCCGGGTAGTCTTCCACCGCCACATTCAGTCTTGACAGAAGCGAGGACATTTCCGTACCGCTTTTTATCTGCTCGGACTCTGTAGCGTTCGAAGCCCTTGACCGCAAATCGGCAATGCGGATGAGAATCTCATTCTCGTGCCCCATGTATGCCTTTACGGATGCGACAAGATTGGGGATCAGGTCATTCCTCTGTTTGAGGACCACGCAGATACCGCTTCTGCATTGCTTGACCCGGTTCTTCTTTGCAATAAGGCTGTTGTTAGTGAATACTGCCCATAAAATAATTATGAGCAGTACCACGATAATACATATAACGGCTATAATCATATTTTCAGATGGATTTAGACATACAATTCAGCCGGTATGACTCTGATTGTCCCTTCCCAGTAGAAGTGGGGGACGATGCCGTCTGAAGGAAGATAGCCTTGGGGAAGTTCCTTGTAATAAAGGACAAGTTTCCTTACTTCCACATCGGCGCCTTCCACGATTTCACCACTCAGTTTCACGGTTGACCAGCAGTCCTCCTCCTTGGCAAGACTGACTACGCCCTCACATCCGGGAGCTACCGGCTGCCTGCCTTCACACATGTTGCGCAGCTTTTCCATCACTCTCTTCAGCCATTCCATATCGTTCATGTGTCCCTTGTCCAGTGCGTATATGCCAATACCATGGAAAGAGTCGTCCTTGTGCTTCACGCCTTTCCACGCCTCTGCCGGGGCACTGACAATCCCCGCGTAAACGATATATCCTTCCGTGAATTTTCTCAACCACTTGCTTTTGCCCAGCCATGGTGCCTTTCCTGCAAGTTTCTTGAAGAACTCGGTCTCAGAACTGCGTGGCGTCTGCATGTACGGTTTCATCTTGTCAAGCTGTGTCGGGTTCTTGTACAGTTCCCTGTCTCGCTTGGCTTCTTCGGCCTCCTTTGCACGCCGTGCGGCCAGTTTCTCCCTGTATTTACTTACGTCAAGACCTTGTGCTTCCATTTGGTCAAGATCATTCTCTGTCATGGTTTTCTCCCATTCTGTTGCTGCATTTTTGAAAAGTGCCATAATCGTAAAACTTTTAAGATATTGTTGATTCTATTTTTTTTGGATTCTACCATTCGATTGCCTTCCAAGGGGAATCTTCTTTATTGAGAAGCGCTCCCACGACTTCATCCGCAGTCTCGTAGTCATCTGTTTCGCCTCTCCATATTCCGCGTCCCACGGCAAAGCTGTTGCCGTATTCTTCCCATGAACTGAAGGATTCCTTGGCTATGCCGGCAGTGGTTCTGATGGCTTCCCACATTTCGTCTTCATTGATGTAGCCGCAGATGAAAGCCCAACGGGCCATGTTCACGGCACGTACAAGGTCCCATGCCAGCACGGTTTCGGGCAGGTCCGCTTCCGTCGTTTCATTTACTCCCATTACAAATTCAGCTATCGTGAACGCATCGCCGATCTTGCTGTCCTCGTCCGCCTTTTCTTCCTCGGTGATGGCCTCGATTCCACGCTGGCGGATTTCAGCCAAGGCCGGATCCGCACCGGCATGTTGGCCTTCGTTCAGCAGCCATGAGATGGTCTCCAGGGCACTCTTCCTGTCAGTAACTTCCCACCATTCCTCAAGCATTTCCTTAAGGGTGTCCGTGCCTGCTGTACTTTCAAGGGAGTCCACGTTGTCATCGTTGTATAGGAACAGAGGTGCCCCATAAGCCAGAAGTTTGTTCTGTTCAGGTGTCAGGCTGTTGTCGCCCTTGCGGGTGATTTCCCAACCTGCATATACGTCAAAACCGTCCGAGAAATCCGGTAAACCTTCCGGCATGAATCCGGCATTCATTGCCTGCTGCATCATGTTCCCTGCGAACTCGATGTTTTTGCTGTAGGTCTCCATTATCGCCTCGGGATCCTGGGCGGATTCTGCCATCATCTTTGCCTGGTATGCCTGTGCCTCCGCAACTCCCGGGAACATCTCGGCCGAGTCCTGCATCAGCTTTTCATGCATCTTCATCAGGTCGGTGCCTTCAAATCCGGGTATGTTGCCATACAAGGCTTGCGCCTGTTCCAGTGCTGCTTTCATGGCCTGAGCCTGTGCTTCTCTTGCGATTTCCTCGGGTGTCTGAGGTGTCTTCTTGGTTTCTTCTGCCATATCTTTCTAATATTAAATTTGTTAATGAATATCTTACCTGTTTATTCCGCTCCGTTTTCAAGAAGTTTTTCCACGATTTCGTTGAAGCCGCGCTCTCCTGCATAGTACAGGGCGGTGTGCTGGAGGTTGTCTGAGATGCTAACATTCGCGTGAAATTCAAGCAGGACGGACACAAAATCGTTGTGGCCCTCCTTGGCTGCAAGAATAAGCGGGGTTTCCCCGTTGTCATTCTGTGCGTCAACCGCAGCTTTGGCCTTCAGCAGAGCCTCGCCTATAAAGCGGTTACCTGAAATGGCCGCGTAATGTATCGGGGCATTGCCGCTCAGCATAGCTTTGCCGGGATCGGCTCCGGCCCCGAGAAGAAGGTTGACCATGACAAGATTCCCCTGCATACAGGCGAGTATCAGCGGAGTCTCTCCGCCGTCATTCGTCGAGTCAAGCATGGACTTGTCTGACAGGAGCAGCGTGCGGACAATTTCACCCTGTCCGTTATACACGGCCTGATGAAGCGGGGTGTTGCCACGTGCATCCCGGTCATTCCCGCACGAGAGTCGGGCGACCACTTCCCGCAGCCCGTGGGCTGTGGCATAGTCGATGGCCTTGTGGCCGGAGGCATCGGCGACCTCCGTATCGGCTCCCTGATCCATCAGGAAAAGGGCGGCATCTGTACGCTTGTTGTCAAGCAGGCATATTAGCGGGGTTTGTCCTTCATTGTCCGTCACGTTGATGTCGGCCCCCTTCTGGAGCAGCTTCCCGAGGATTTCCTTGTTGCCGCTCCGTGCCGCCGCGTGGAGCGGGCTTTCGGAACGGTTGTTGATACATGACGCGTCGGCATCGTTGTCAAGAAGCAGAGCCACTATGTCCCTGTAACCTTTCTGACAGGCATAATAAAGAGCAGTGTTTCCTTCCTGATCCCTTTTGTTGATGTCAATTCCTCCCTTTTTCAGGAATATCTGGACAATGCTTTTCTGCCCGTTTCGGCAAGCATTGAGAAATGTCTGGTTGTTGTCCATATATCTTTGTTTAAGAATATTTCAATAATAGTCTTACGAGATTGTCATTGTTGTAGTCTGCCGCCACGTCCATGGCCGTTTTGCCTTCATTGTTTACGGCATTTACGTCAGGCAGCTTGAAGTCCAGCAGGAGTTCAATCGCTTTCTGTGCCATGCTGTCACGACAACATGCCGCCACATAATGCAGGAGGGTGTTTCCCCGGTTGTCCGTCTTGTTCACGTCAGCTCCGGCTTCGAGAAGCTTTTCGAGGATTTCCGTGGGGTCGTCAGAACCGGCTGACCAGCCGTAAGGCACATATTTTTCGTTCGCCTTATGACCACCGAAGAGCATCATCATGGGAGTTTGGCCGGAAAGATTGGCGGCGTTGGGGTCGGCCTTTCCCTTGAGCAGCCAACCGAATGCCGTTTTACCCAACCTGTAGCCGGTATGGCGGCAGGAAAGGGCAAGTGCCGTGTTGCCTTCTGCATCAACAGGAAGCTCGGGATTCCAGCCTTTTTTCTTCATCAGGTCAAGCAGCCCCTTGTAAACCTCGGTATCCTTGCAGAAATAGTCCTTGCTCACCCATACCGAAAAAGCCGTTTCTTCATTCGGGAAACGGTAATTCGGATTCGCTCCGCCGTTCAGAATCATGGCCGGAGCATCCTGTATGCTGTCAAACCAGCTGAACGCACAAGCGAGGGGCGACTTGCCTTCAAAGTCATACATATCCTTGTGCTCGCACACCGTCTGCAGGTCTGCACCCGAACGCAGAATGGCATCCAGCGCCTCCATATCCTTCATGTACATAGCCTGGAATATGTCCATGTTGCCGTGCAAGGCCGAAAGTTCGTCAACATCGGGGTCGCTTCCGGAAAGGAAGGCCGCGATCTTCATCGCCTTGTTCTCTATGGCGGCATCCCAGGCTGTCTTTCCACTGTTTGACTTGTCTTCCGGATCGGCCTTGTCTTCTTCAACAAGCCTTCTGGCAAGTCGGTAGGCGGTTTCGCCATCATCCTCCAGCCTTGCAATCCTGCTCCTGATTTCCTCTATCTTGTTTTCGGGGTAACGGTATTGTACGGATTCGTCCAGTTCCTTTTTCGCGAACCGGATATCCCTTCTGATGTCGCCTGAAGCGGCACAAAAACCGAAAAGCACGTTCTCGCCGTTAAGGTCGGTTGAGTTGACGCGTGCTCCGGAATCTATGATCGCTTCCGCCATCTTGAAATGACGGTTCCTTATGCACTCGATAAGGGCCGTCGTATTCTTGGCCGAACGCGGTATATTCGCTCCTTGTTCTATGAGCATGACGGCTATTTCTTTCAGTTTGTCTTCATCTGCACAGCCGGCACTGGTTCTGCCGAGGATATGAATCGGGGTGGAACCGTTTGCATCCTTCGTGTTGGGTTCGGCATCACGTTCAAGAAGTATCTTGACCCCCTCCGTGTCTCCATACTGGCAGGCAAGATGCAACGGAGAACGGTCTTCGTACTGTTCGTCGCTGTCATCGACGGGCACTTCCCGGAGCGCCTGATGAATTGCATCCTTCGGCTGACTTGTCGAATAAAGTCTGTATATGTCACTGTATTTCATGGTTGTATGTTTTTTATCAGTTCTTCAATGTGTTGATATTTATTGCCCAAACGGGCGTGGATAGTCCGCACCTCCGTGTGCAGGTGCAGTCTGGCCGACACTTTCGCTTTCAGCCTCAACAGTTGTACGGCGGCGAGGTTATCGGGAGCATCCTCCGGCATGGGACAACCGGCAGGGCTTTTTTCGTATTCCCAGCGGAGGACGGCTTCCGGCAGGTTTTCCGGCAGACGTTCCGTTAACGGTGGCAGCAGCCTCTCCGCTTCCAACAGCAGGGAACGGCAGTCATTATACAGAGAAAGGTAGTAGTAGCATAACGCCTTGTTGTAAAGTGTCGGCAGGTCAGACTTTCCTGCCTGCGTGAAACAGGAGAAGGCAAAGGCATATTCGCCACTTACCATATAGGTAATACCTGCGGAAAAAAGTTCTTTTTTCTGGGATTCAGGCATGGTTTGTTTATTTCCATATATTCCAATCATAGATACTTAAACACTAAAAGAGATTTCAGACTGTTATGGGTGGAAACAAAAAACCGACGATATTCGGGCGCAGAGAACGCTCCCCAGTACCGTCGGACCATAAAAATATCCTGCCTTTTTTGAGACAATATGGCAGAGGATGAGTATTTATAGGAACTTTTGTCGTAAGACAAGGATAACCCCGGATAATTGATTCCGGTAATCCATTGTAAATTAAATGTTTTATTATATATTGACGCGCGATAATTGTGTGTGTGTGTGTGTGTGTGTGTTTACACGAATTTTCCACACTGCCAAATTATTAATACACTTTTTAAGGGAATATGTAAGGTAACTAATGCACACAAGAAAAACGTCCGCTTTATGCGAAGCTTCGCTCAAACAAATATCATTTGTTAAAATCGAGCGACATTTTACAATGTATCCATTGTCATACATATCAGTTTATTAGAGTGAATACTTCTTCAAATACAAAATTAGAAAAATGTTTTGTTCTGCAATGAAATAACCGACACTTTTTTCAGGGAAAAATAAAAATGGCTTTATTATAATTGCCTTGTACCATAGAAAACGGGCAGAGAGCATGCAGTTGCTCATCTGCCCGTCCTGTAGGGAGAACCGTTTCATGCCGCTATCGGATTCACTTTCAATGTAGTCTGAAAGATGAACGCCTCTACTTTCATGTTGATTATGAAACATTGTTGGTGTGCGTGATAAGACTTCATGCCTTATTCAAACCTAAATCCAACGGGCACAAAAACAAGTAAATAATTATTCAATGTCTTGAGATTATTAAATACCGCAAAGGCAGTAAGGAATATAGCAGATTGGATTATTCTAAAAGGCCAAATTTATATCTTCTTTTGGCGGCATATTACAAGGAACTTGCCACCCGTTCAGGGGGGCTCTTGTGGAAACGGAACTAACAAACAAGCAGTAATTTCGTTTCTTGTTCATGGTAAAGACTACGACAACAAATCCGGTAGCGGTATTTACTGTTATTTAGGTCAGCCACGGGTTTCGATACGGGTCATAATCTGTTTGGAAAGTAGCCAGTTGCCAATCGGTAACCGGCTTTTTCGTGTCATCGACTTTACGGGGGATTTGTGGATTAAGTCGCAATTTGGCGGCATCATTAAGCCATTTCATGCTGTCCTCGTAATCGCGCATACGGACAACACTGACATTATTCGGGGCAATGAGTTTCGTGAGCTCGTAGATAGCCAATCGAACCATATGCTTCTTGAGGTTGTAGTTTCGTGGATCGTGTAATGATAGGTTTAGACCGACTTGCGGCGTGTCCGCGTTCACATCCGTTTCCGGGTAAAATACCCGTCCGTCATAAACTACATATTCGTGTTCCGACAATTCGTAGGCATTGTATGATGAATCGTAATCGGCTATGGCTCCCCAACAGTCGGACACCATAGGGTCAAGATTGCAATCGAAACAGTCAAGCGTCATCAAAGTATAGAACGCCCCTTCATATTCAACGACTGACCACAGAGGATACTCGACAGGCTGCCATAACGTGACTTCCGTCTCGATCCAACCGCCGACCATCGGGATACGGATATCATCGAACTTGTACCCGTTTTCGGCAAGGCAAATATAGACAACACCGTTGTAGTTTACTTTATCACCCGGATAATAGGTGTTGAACTGGGAGTAATTTACAACTTGTCCCGCATCGACGTGGATATCGGAACACTCTTCCCAATAGATTGCCGTTGCCGGCTTGCGATAGCCGCTGACGGAGCGTATCACCTCATGGATTTGTCCCTCGAAATAGACATGCACACCCACGGGATAGGTAATTCGATGGTCGTATTCGGCGATATATTTTCCTTTTGCAAGTTCCTTTTCAATCTCGTAGTTCTCTGACAAATATTCCACAATGCTCATCTCCGCCGATTCTTCCGCCTGGATGAATCGTGCATCATTGCCCCGCGTGAGTTGTGCTAGTGCTTCCGGAGTAATTATCCCAAGATAGTCGTCATTATTGAGAAACCGTCTGTACATATCCTTGTTCCGTTATTAGTATGAAAATCCTTCCTGAATTACCGATGTGGAGACCACATACCCGTTCCCGTCGCCTCCGCTCTTGAACTTGTACCAGCTGTCGCGCAGGTAGTAACAGAGCAGGTAGTCAAGGCAGTCGGACAAGTGTCCATACCGTTCATATTTGACACCGGTTTTCGGGTCGGTGGTCTTCTGTTTGCTCTTGGTACCGTCCTCGTTACGAAGCTGGTAAATCAGATCCTGGGTAAGTTTGCGACATTTGATATCGATTTGTATCTCCCAGCCTTCATAGCCCCCGAATACCTCGTTGACGAACTCGCACCGTGTAGCCTGCGGAGGCTGCTTGCGTAACAGCTTTACCTTCGGTCGCAGGATTCCTCTGCCGAAAGTGTCCGTGATGATGGTATAGTTGTTGATGCCGTCCTCGTTGGTGGTGGAGCGTTGTAACCCGGAAGGGTCACCGGTCACATCCACTCCGCCAATATGCTTGTCCCGGTAAAGTTTTAAGCGTACTTTCCGTGCCAACGCAGGTGTGTTGTTCTCCTTTTCCTCCGGCTTGCCGAGTATCTCTTCCAGTATATAGACCTTCCTGTTTTCATAGTCTATTTGTGCGGAGAGCACCGACATTTGGGGGGCAACATTGAAGTCCCACACCGTGATGAGCGGCTTGGTCGGATCGTATGCTTTTTCTTTCAGTCCGGTAACGAGATGCCGGGAGCCGTCGAAACTGTTATAAATCGCCATATCGTTGGCTTCCACGAAATCCCAGTTACCATATAACAAACGCTCCTTTGTGGCTTGGTCACGAATCTTGTTCAATGCCGCCTCGTAAGTCTGCCGGAAAGCGATGTCCGGGTTGTCGAATACGGAGAACGGTATATACGCTTCACCCTCGCGGCAGATGACCTTGTCTCCGTTTTCGTCCTGCACGAAGCGGGAACGCACCCAGTTAATCGTCGGATTGGTGGTGAGCAGCATTCTCGGGGTCTTGAATGTCTCATGGGTTCTCCAGCGGAGACGGGAGAACAGTACTTCGACGGCCCGTTCCGAGATTTCCGACACCTCATCCACCATGGCGATGGTATATTCCGAAGAGCCGAAACGCTCGAAGTTGGGGTCGCTGGGGATATCCGCCATCTCCTTCATGATGATGACCGAGTCATTCCAGAATGTGAGCGTGCCTTCGAGGTTGTTTATCTTGTAGTTTGTATCCTCTTTCAGTCCCCAGTCCTTCAGAATCGACTTGATGGTGTTCCATGTCGATTCCTTTAACGACTTGAGTGTCTTACGGGCCACCACCGCACGGATATTCTCGAACCGAATACATGAAGACACCAGCCAAACGCTGCCGATATACGATTTTCCGCCGCCGGCCGCTCCGCCTCCCAGTATCAGCTGCGGCAGGTTCTGCGACTTGCAATGCCTGCATTGGGGCCTGTACTGAGGGTTGCCTTGCTGGTCATAGCCGATAAGGATTTGCTCGATCTCCCCGCCACAATGGGGACAATAGTTCGGTTGCAACAGTTTCCAGAGTTCATACTGCCGTGGGGACGGTTTGAACTCGATGCGCAGGTTTCTGGGTGGTTTGAGCCTGTTGACCGCCATTAGATTTATACAATCTGAATGGTTATGTCCCTTTCGGACTCGAGCATGGCATACAGTTTTTGGAATGTAGTACGGGATTCCAAAACTTTTCCCTTGACCGTATTCTTTCCCACGATGATACAGCCGGCGGAATCGACTTCGGTATTGCCGGAATGGATCAGGATGCCGAGGAAATGCGGCACATCATGCAGATATGGCATTTTCTTCTTGTACCTGGGACTGTACTGAAGGGTAACTTTATAAGTCCCGGCAGGAATGGCAGTCTTGGCATAGACCTTTTCCTTGCAGGTACAGGAACGGCCGCGAGGAGTATCCGGACAGGTTGCCGGAAGTTCCCTCACGGCATCTTCGATGGTATTACAGAAAAATTTGCCGTCGATGGACAGGTCACCTATGGTATAGGTCTGACCTTTGAATTTGCGGTTGAGTGTCAGCTTCATACTTCGATACTATTTGTATCGAAAGAGTAGAGACGGACGCCGGCTAATGTTTATTATATGTGTTTGTAAAAGGAGGATATTTCAGGAAATGATGTATCTTTGTGAACGGATTGACAGTATTTAATCAAGAGTTAATATGACAAAAGCGGATATCGTCAGGGAAATAGCAACGCAGACCGGTCTGGAGAAGCAGGTCGTGTTACAAGTTGTCGAAGGATTCATGGATAGCGTAAAGTCTTCCATGATAAACGGCGAGGAGGTTTATCTTCGCGGCTTCGGCAGTTTCATCATCAAGCACCGTGCGGAAAAGACAGCACGCAACATAAGCAGGAATACCACGGTGATAGTGCCTGCCCACAATATCCCGGCATTCAAGCCGTCAAAAGCCTTTGCAGGAAGGATGAAATCAGACAAATAAGGTGATTATATGCAACAGGAGCGTTATTCAGATGATCCTGTTACTTTATACAGGGCAACGAGGTTGGCATTGTCCGATTGGAACAGGAAACGGCCGTTGCTTAAAAGGCATTCGTGGATGGTGTTGTCATTAGGATCCGACTCCAATAAAGCCCCCGCCTTGTTTTCATCGATAAGAAGCATTTCTATGCCTTGTACGGTGGCGGCAGTTGCATCAGCAGGAATTTTCAAAAGTTCATCCATCAGATTCATGTCGTTCATAATATCTCCGTATTTGGCTTGAGTCCCGTCAAGCATTCAATGTACCAAGACCAAAAAGCGTGGGACATAACCCGTAGCACCGAGGTTCTGGTAAACCTATCCGCAAACAAGTTAAGCCCACGCAAAAGCATAGGCGAAAACTGTTTGTCCTGCGGATAAGTGAAATTTACCAGATTTCGGTGCATGACAAAAGCTAACGCTTTCCGTATTTTATTATGTCGTTCTGCCAATATGGTTTTTATGCCGCATCTGCAGAAGAACCGGCCATTATGTGATAACGACCGGACGTGTAAAGGTTATTTCTTAGACTCTTCCAAGGAAACCTTACGAAACTCTTTCATCAGTTTTTCCAGTTCCAACGAAGTCTTACGGGCACGGGTCCCTGCGGCCTTGTTGCCTTTTTCAATCTGAAGTGCCGCATCCGTGGAGAATGTAGCATATACTTCCTGTATTTTTGAAACCAATTCTTTCATATAAATTCTATTTAAGTTATTGACTACAAAGGTAGTGAAAATAATCGAAAATAAGAGCGATTCTGTAAATATAGTAAATATCACATTGGTAATCAATGACTTTTAACAGTCATTACACCGTATGATTTATCCATCAGAGAAATTATCAAGGTGTTTACAACTTTATGGATATGTCTGGTCAGAACATTTCTTCCATCTGCCGCTTGATTTCTTCCCGCTTTGTATTCTTGTAGTAATGCTTATAGATGGTCAATGGGCTGTTACCAGCCATCTCTGCAACCACATACGGATTATTACCGGCATCTACCATCTTCGATATGAAAGAGCCACGGGCGGAATACCATGTGATGTTTTCTTTAATGCGCAACATCTTGCATGCTTTCGTCAAGGTTTGTGAAAGGCGTGTGGAAATTTGCTTGACACGTGTAGTCTTCTTGGAAGTGGTCGTGTGTTTATGAGTAAAAACAGGAAATACATAATTTCCATAACTTTGCCCACGGTATTTATTCATGATGGCTTTTGCTTTACTGAGTAATTCCGGTTTGGCTGTTTTGGGAAACTTGATACGTTCATAGACGATGCGGTCTTCCTGGACCAAATCCCATGTCAGGTTACATACATCGACATTCGCCATACCTCCGGTATAGTAGCTGAACAGGAACAAATCAAGATGCAACTGCTCTTTTTTCGTAAACAAGGTACGGTCAACATTTGCGATTTTAGCTATGACTGTTTCCGGAACTGCTCTTGAAGTGGTTTCCGGCCAATTAATATCATCACCGAGACAGAGGAAGTTATCCATATTCACCCCGTACATCTCTTTCTTTTCTGCCTGCCTGCATACGGCACGGAGCAACCTTAGTTTGTGTGTAAGTCCGGCCTTGTTGCCATTTCTGATACCTCTTTCTTTAAGCCAAAACGCAAAGTCAAGAAGAAACTCTTCTGTAATATCCGTAAAGAAATAAGAGGAAAAGGCTTTTTCATATTTTTCCTTTGTAAACGCCTGCAGTTCACGCTTGAGATAGACATACCGTTTAGCATTGGTCGTGCTGTCGACAATCTGACCGTTCTTGATGCGTTTCTTGTTTTTGAATGTCTCTTCAAGATAATCGATCATCTGCTGGACACTCTTTACTTTGACCTCGGGTTTGGCCGCCTTGATTTCATCGAAGCAATGTGATAGCTGGACGGGCGACCAGTTCCTGCCTTCCATCTCCCAGGTATCGGCGACATGCAGATATTTGGTTCGCAAATCGAAAAGCAGTTTGTTCTTGGTAGTGGCCTCCGCACTCCCTACACGGAAACTCTGAGACTTGACATCCCAGTCTTTTAATAGCCCTGTGATGTTTATAACCTTCGGCACACGGGCGTAACCGGTCTTGAAGAAAATTATCTCCAGCTTGACCATCTTGGTGTCTTTCGGGTTCTGCTTACCCCTGATGTTAATCGTGTACATAGACTGATAACGAGTTAGTTAATGACTTATTATTAATTCGCATTAGTAGGAATCAATTGGTATTAATTAACCTACATAGAAACCTACATGAAAAGAGTAGTTTCCTTAGCGAAATAATGTTTATACGGATAAATCCGTACTTGTGTCATTTACTAACTCGTTATCAATCAACTATTTTCCCTAATCACAAAAGTTGTGTCCGAAAAAAGGGTGTGCCTATTGGTGAAGCGTCATCTTTCTATGTTCAGAAGGTGTCGGTCGGTGGCGTTTTTCGGATAAGGGGGGCCGAGGGAGGTTGCGGCTCTTTTCGACACCGCTGTTTTTCCGGAAAAAGCCCGTTATCGGACGGATTGGAAGATCGGGCCGGAAAAAACGCGTTTTCTTCGGTCCTTCGCGTTGTGTTTTCCTCTCCGGTTTTTTCCTATTTCTGTATATTTTTCTTGTACTCGTCTGCAAGGTGTTCCGGACGAATCCGTTCTTCGTGTTTACGGGCGAAGCCTTTTCGGATTTGTCCTGCATTCTGCTTGCCCAATTATGAGCTGACACCGATTTCGGAGAGTATGTGTGAATCGCCTTTCCGCTGCCGGTGCGTGGTTGCAGAGGATGCCGGATTTGCCCGGAAGCGGGTCGATTATATGATAGATGTCATAAGGAAAACCCCTTTGGTTCGGAACCCGAACCGAAGGGGTAAAGTAGTTGGCGAGGTATTCATTCCGCTTATCTGCGGAAGCCGCGTCCGGGTAATTTGGGTATTTTCATATTGCCTCCGGCGACGGCCTTCATCATCTTGCGCGTGTCTTCGAACTGCTTCATCAGTTTGTTCACCTCGGCCATCGTCGTACCGCTGCCTTTGGCGAGCCTTTCGCGGCGCTTGGCGTCGATGATTTCGGGTTTCTCGCGTTCGAGGGGAGTCATCGAGTTGATGATCGCTTCGGTCTGCTTGAATACGTCGTCCGAGATCTCGACATTTTTGAGAGCCTTGCCCATACCGGGGATCATCGAGGCCAGGTCCTTGAGGTTGCCCATCTTCTTGATCTGCGCGATCTGCCCCATGAAATCGTTGAAGTTGAACTGGTTCTTGACGATCTTCTTCTTCAGGCGGCGGGCCTCCTCTTCGTCGTACTGCTCCTGGGCGCGTTCCACGAGCGATACCACGTCGCCCATGCCCAGAATACGGTCGGCCATACGTTCCGGATGGAATACCTGGATGGCATCCATCTTCTCGCCGCTGGAGATGAACTTCAGCGGTTTGTTCACCACCGCACGAATCGAGATCGCCGCACCGCCGCGCGTATCGCCGTCGAGTTTGGTAAGCACTACGCCGTCGAAATCCAGCCGCTGGTTGAACTCGCGGGCCGTATTCACGGCATCCTGACCCGTCATCGAATCGACCACGAAGAGCGTTTCGCCCGGTTTCACGGCCTGTTTGATCGCCGTGATCTCCTGCATCATCGCCTCATCGACGGCCAGACGGCCCGCCGTATCGACGATCACGACGTTGAAACCGTGCTGACGGGCGTATTTGATGGCATTTTCGGCGATCTGCACCGGATTTTTATTCCCCTCTTCGGTATAGACTTCGACTCCGATCTGTCCGCCCAGCACCTTGAGCTGGTCGATGGCCGCAGGACGATAGACGTCGCCCGCCACGAGCAGCACCTGGCGCCCCTTCTTGCTCTTGAGCATCGCCGCCAGCTTGCCCGAGAAGGTAGTCTTACCGGAGCCTTGCAGACCGGCGATCAGGATGACCGCAGGCGTGCCCTCCAGCTTGATGTCGGTCGCCGTGCCGCCCATGAGTTGTGCCAACTCGTCGCGGACGATCTTGGTAATCATCTGTCCCGGCTTGACGGACTTGAGCACGTCTTGTCCCAGGGCCTTCTGCTTCACCTCGTCGGTGAAGGATTTGGCTACCTTGTAATTGACGTCGGCGTCGATCAGCGCCCGGCGGATCTCCTTGAGGGTTTCGGCGACGTTGATTTCGGTGATGCGGCCTTCGCCCTTGATCAGCTTGAAGGACCGTTCGAGTTTATCGGTTAAGTTTTCAAACATAGTTTCGGTTCGTTATCGTATGCCGGGAAACGGTGCCGCCCGACGCTGGAGCATTTTTCGTTTTGCGGAGCCGTCGTTGCAGTCGGTTTTTTCAGTCCGGACAAAGCTAAAGCGGTGTCGGGCAAATCGTTCTCCCTGTTCGGCCGTTGCAGGTCCGCTCCGGATTTTTCGCTTGCAAATATATAAAACTATTCGCAGAATCGCAACGGAGGTGCTGATTTTCCTCGGTGTCGGCGACAAAGACAACCCCTCCGAGTTTTCGGAGGGGTTGTCTGATGGGGCTGTGCCCGTGTTTTCGGTTTAATAGTGTGCGACGTAGATGAACCGGTTCAGTTGTTGGTAATCGTATTCCGCAGGCTCTACATCCGGATTGACCCGGAAGAGATATTTTTGTGTAAATTCGTATTCGCTCGTAGGGCCGTTTTCGTCCGTATTTTCACCCATATACCGCAGTTCCGGTTCGGGTACCGTGAAACAGCTCTTGTCGAGCGGAAGCATCGGCATCCAATGGGTTTTCTGTTCTCCGGTCGCAGGATCGAAGACCGTGCAGGAAGGATAGAACACGTCGAATTCCAGATTGACCGTGAAGCAGTTATATTCCAGCGTATAGACGAAACGGTGGGGATTTATGACGTTTTCACCCAGCGGAATCTCGTTGAAAGAGGTCGAAACGAGCCGGAAGTTGTCCGCTTCGTCCTGCGTGATGTATAGGTAGCCCAACACCGGACCCTCCTGAGTCGATGGGTTGATGTTGATCTGCCGGTATTCGGTTTTTTCGCTAGTTCTGCCGTCGGACATCGTGCTGCGGATCTTGGCGTAGGAGGTGTAGGCGTTTACACCATATTGTTTTTCGTCCGGATTATCTTCCCAGAAAATATAGGGAAGCGTACCTTCGTCCACGACTTCCTGTTTGGCCAGGTAGGGGATGTAATCCGGTTTCGAAACGGTTTGGGGACCGTAGTGGAGCGTATATTCCGTGCGCTCGCTGCCGCTGCCGCCGCCGTCCTGCCAATTCTCTTCGGTCACGATCGTGCTGACGCGGCCTTCGGCGTCGAACGTGTAGGTGTAGGTCGTAGTGCTGTTGCCGTCTTGACGGCAGGCAGGCAGGTTCTTAACGGTCGTACCGCTGATGCCGAGCAGCATGGCGGACTCCTCTGCATCGCCGATCATGAAGGCGCCTATATCGATGCCGTTCCAGGGGTTGAGGTGTTCGGTGTAGGAGAATGTCGTTGTTTCGTTATCCCGTCCGTCGATGGTCGAAATGGAAACGATGTTGCCGTCCTGCCAGGTAAGTGTCGCGGTAGAATTCGCTTCGGGATAGGAAGGATCGCGGTATTCCGAGCGAGCCAGCGTGCCGTCGGCGTTGTAGGTGAAAGTCTGGCTGGCGCCGTCCGGGTCGGTGTAGCCGCTTACCAGACCGCTTGCATTCAGGCGGTATTCCTTAGCGTATTCGCCCGAGTTGGGAAGGGGCATTCCTTCGTAGCTGCTGCCGTCGATTTCGAACCATTTTTCTTCGTCCGTGATTTTCCCTTCGCTTCGTTTGAGCGTCCTTTCATAGGAGGCATTGATTTTGTCGGTCTGTTCCGAATCGTAATCGTATTGGTCGTAACCGGTCAGAAGACCTTCGGCATCGTATTCGAAGAGCATGTAACTCTTGTCGGTGCTGGAACCGTCGCTGTAAACCTCGGTGTAGGTCGTTTCTACCCAGGTCAGCCGGTCTTCGGGTGCTACGTCGGGATGTTCGGGCTTTTGAGGATTGTCGGGGGCATTCGGGTCGTCCGGGTCTTCCGGTTCGTCTTGTCCCACGCCCCGCTGGGTGATGGAGATATTTGCGGATTCTCCGCCGCAGGAGATGATGACGACCGCCTGGCGGGATTCGGTCGTTTCGTTTTCAGTGAGCGTGACGGTAATCGTGTGCTTGCCGGCGTCGCCCGAAGTGGGGTTGATGGAGATCCAGCTTTCGGCACGCGAGGTTTCACGCACGGATGCCGTCCAGCTCTGGGTCGTTTCGAAACCGATGGTATGGGACAACGCATCGGCCGAAATCGAGGCCGATAAGTTATCCTGAGGAATCAGAATGTTCTGAAACTCATCTGTTTCGCTGTCGCTGCAACTCCCCCCCCCAGCGCCAGGGTGATGAGAGCCGAGAAAATGAACAGTTTTTTCATACGATAAAGAATTTGAACGATAATTGGTTAAGTAAGTCGGGCAATTTTGTCCGATCGTTGCAAAGATACGAATAAGCCGAGCGCAAAAGCAAATTTTATTTGCATTTTGCCGAGGCGGAGTATCTAAGACGAAGTCAAAGATACGAATAAACTGCGTGCAAAAGCAAATTTTATTTGTATTTTGCTGAGGCGGAATGCTTGAACGACGTTAAAGATTAGAAAAAAGCCGGGTGCGGAAGCAAGTTTATCTGCACTTTGTCGGATCGAAGCGTTTGAGGCGAAGCCAAAGATTAGGAAAATGCCGAACAGAAATACAAATATATTTGTATTTTGACGGAGCGGTCCGGAGATCGTGCCCGTATGGGTATTTTCGTCTGTCGAATGGGAGGGTGGATGGCATTCGATCGTGCCGCCGATGGCTGCGGAGATTGCAGACGGACGGAAAACAGGGCGATTGTCTGTGAACGGCGGGCGGATGCGGTTTACAGCAGCCCCGCTTCGTAATAGAGAACGATCTGTTCGAGCACCTTGTCGTCCCCTTCGCGGTCGTATTCCGACTTGAGATTCTGTCCGAAGATACGCGATACGCTTTGCCAGAATCCCGCGACGAAGCCGCCCCGGAACTCCCGGAGGATTTCGTAAGCCGTGTATTTCGTTTCCCGGTCAATCAGCTTCAGAAGCACGCGGCCCTGGGTGCGGGTCATGTGTTTCAGCACGGGGGTGTACTCCTTTTTGATCGCTGCGGCGATGCCTTTGATGTATTGTTTCTGTTCCTTTTTCGTTTCGAGCCGGAGCAGTTCCGCCTCCATTTGAACCATTTGTGCTTTGGCGGCCTGGGCTACGGGATAGACTTTCTTCACCGCTTCGACCAGTTTGCGGTAACGGCGCAGGTCAGCTTTTTTGCTGAATACGAAGACGGGTTTTATGGGGACGACCGAGATCGTGTCGCCGTCGGGTCCGATTTCGAAAGAGGTGTGCCATCGGCCCGGCTGTCCGCGTCGGGCCGAAGCCTGCCCGGGCAGGGAGAGCAGCAATACCAGGGATAGGAAAAACCACTTTTTCATCGGAACCGGAATTTTCGTACCTTTGTCAGGATGAAGCACAGGGGCGGAGAGGACGCTTCTGTCCGAAGCGGACGGATTTCGAATCCTCTTCGCAATTCAAAGATAGTGAAAGGTGAGAGCAATCGTGCGGGCTTGCACGCAAAGATTGCCGAACCGAATCCTATCTTCTGCCAAAGATAGTGAAAGCCGAGCGAAAACGGGACTTGTTCCCGGTTTTCCGAGGCGCCTCCTATCTAAAGCTATGTTCAAAGATAACGATTCTGAATTATTAACGCAATAAAAAACGGTTGTATTATGATGGAAAAAGGACTTTCTGCACAAAGTAAGGTAACGGTCGATGGCGGCAACGTGGCTGCGACGATGGGATCGGGCGACTTGCAGGTATTCGCTACGCCGGCTATGGTGGCCCTGATGGAAAATGCGGCGATGAAGGCTGTGGCCGACCATTTGCCGGAAGGTTCGACGACCGTCGGCGCCGAGATGAACGTGACCCATATCAAGCCTTCGGGCGTCGGTGCCGAAATCGTCGCATCCGCCGTGCTGACCGAAGTCGAAGGGCGCAAGCTCACCTTCAATGTCGGGGCCCGCGATGCCGAAGGGATGATCGGCGAGGGGGTCCACGTCCGCTATGTCGTCGATCGTGAGAAGTTCATGTCCAAAGTTCGCTGATGCGGAATCTTGTCCCGGAAGCAACGGAAGGAAAAAGTAAAAAAGGCTGTCCAACAAGTTTTTTAATCCTTTTAGAATCGCGTATTCGGAAAAGCTCTCGAATAAGCAGTACAAATAAAAAAGGGCTGTCTGAAACTTGTTAGACAGCCCTTTTTTTGTTGTTATGCTCTTTAGCCCAGCAGCAAATGTTCGAGGAAAATAACCAGCATGCCCGCGAAATACCCGGCCAATGCCAGCAGCGTGATTTTACGCAGGTACCAGCCGAATTCGATCTTTTCCAGTCCCATCGCCACTACTCCTGCGGCCGATCCGATAATCAGCAGGCTGCCGCCCACGCCGGCGCAGAAAGTCAGCAGGTGCCAGAACAGCGCGTCCGCCACGAAACTCTGTGCGAAAGCCGGGTCGGCGCTCGCCGCAGCCGTTGCGACGTCGGCCACCGGGTACATGCCCATGCAGGCCGCCACCAGCGGCACGTTGTCGATTACGGCCGACAGCAGACCGGTGATTCCGGCGATCGTATAGACTTCGTGTACGTTTTTGTCCAGGAAGTCGGCGAAGTCGGTCAGCAAACCGGCGCTCTGCAATGCTGCGACCGACATCAGAATACCCAGGAAGAAGAGGATCGTGGGCATATCGATATGTTTGAGTACTTTCGACACCCGGTTTTTGATAGATTCCTCCATGTTCTGTTTGTGGTCATAGACGAGCTCCGTGAAGACCCACAGCACACCCAACGATATCAGCATGCCCAGGTAGGGCGGCAGTCCCGTTACAGCCTTGAATATGGGCACGAACAGCAGCCCGCCGACACCGAGAACGAGAACGAAGTGGCTGAAGCGCGGGCCGACGAACGGCGGCAGCTTGGGCGCCGTGTCTAATTTTTCGGGATGCGCGTTTTCGTCGGGAATATAACGGCAGGCGATGGCCGTGGGAATGATTACCGATACCAGGGCCGGGAGGAACAGTTTGGCCACGAGCAGGCCCGAGGTGACGTTGCCCCGCATCCAGAGCATGATGGTCGTTACGTCGCCGATGGGCGAAAAGGCACCGCCGCTGTTGGCCGCGATGACGATAACGCTGGCGAAGATCCATCGTTCTTTCTGTCCGCTGATCATACGCCGCAGCAGCATGATCATAATGATCGTCGTGGTCATGTTGTCCAGCACGGCGGACATAAAGAAGGTGATGATCGATAGCAACCAGAGCAGTTTGCGTTTGTTGCGGGTTTTGATGTGGTCGGTGATGACGTGGAATCCTCCGTGCCGGTCGATCAGTTCGACGATGGTCATGGCGCCGATCAGGAAGAAGAGTATTTCGCTCGTATCGCCGAGTTGCTCGATCAGTTGCGTGCCGATCTGGGCGTCGTTGCCCAGCAGACTCAATACCGTCCATAACGCACCGCACATCAGCAGGGCGATCGCGGCCTTGTCGATGCGTAGTTTGTGTTCGAGCGCGATGCAGAGGTACCCGAACACAAAAATCAGAATCATGGTTATAATCATATCTTACTGCATTGAATTATCGATTTTATCGATGGAGTCGGAGCGCCGCAATCCCTGTGCCGTAGTGGGTGAGTCCGGTGATTCGGGCCTTTATTTTTCACTTTTTTCGTGGAAATTTTTCGCAGGCTTACCATTCGCGGAGGATTTTTTTTGAAATTTCGATTCTTTGCCGTACCTTTGCACCTGCTTTCGAGCATCGGATTGAACTATGGTGTAATGGTAACACAGCAGATTTTGGTTCTGTCGTTCCTGGTTCGAGTCCAGGTAGTTCAACACTGTCGTTCGTAGCCGAAGTCGCTGCGACGGGAAAGGCCGGATTTCAAAATCCGGCCTTTTTGTTTTCGTGCATGGCACAAGCGGCGAATAGGCGCGTCGGATCCGATGTTTCAAACGCTTGATAATAAAGTATATAATCATCTTTGTTTTTGTTGGCGCATCCTTTTCTCATCGGGTTGCCGCTTTCGAAAGACGTTGTTGGGCGTGCCGTCGGATCATCGTATTTTTCCGAAAAGGTTTCTGCTTTTGCCTCTGCCGGGGTGGGCAGCACTTTCCTTTTCATTTAATCGCCCGTTACCACAATCGGGCCGGGCGACCGACAGACATCGGCAGCGCCATTTCCGGGAGCGGTGCGACTGACGGTATAGCTGCTTTTGTTTTTCCTTTGTTTCCCCGGATTTTGGAGAACCGGACCGTTCTCGGGTTTCGTCGTAGCCGTTATTGTCCGAGGGCCTGACGCCAACGCCTTTGCCAGCTGGTCGGGACAGGATGTTCCCCGGCCTTTGCAGTCGATGCCTTCGAGACGTGCGATCACGTCGGCAGCCTGCATCCCGCGCGTCAGCAGACCTATTCCCTGGGTATTCCCGTGACATCCGCCTTCGAAGCGGACGCTTTTGACGATATCTCCCTCCAATTCGATTTCGATGGATTTCGAACAGGTACCTTGTGTCTTATAAGTGAATTTCTTTGCCATTTCGAAAGAATTTCGTACGCAAATATACGAATAAATGGATATTTTCAGCGTCCGATGTGTCGGCGTGTGTGTTTCCGTGCGTACCGGGAATCCATGGCTTTTGCGTATTCGAATCCGTCCCTCTTCTCTTGAGCCTCTTATTTTCGGTTTTTTGATTCTGGCCGGCCGGTTTGGTTTTGCTATTTATTTCGGGCGACGACCGGATAATCGTATGTAAAACTCCCCTTCCCGATCACGGGAAGGGGAGTTCTCTTGTCTCAGTACTTTTTTATTTCTGCTGTTGCTGCTGCAGGTCGCTCGTGTCGGCGACGACCATGTTTTTGTCGATGCGGAGCGTGACGTTGCCGTCCACTTCGATCAGGAGGGTCGTCTCCTTGATCTCTTTCACTACGCCGTAAATACCGCCGGCCGTGATGATCTTGTCGCCTTTCTTAAGGCCGGCCCGGAATTGAGCCATCTGCTTGCGTCGCTTCGATTCGGGGCGCCACATGAAGAAATACAGAACCAGAATCATCAGGCCGAGCATGATGAAGAGCGAATAGCCGCCGCCAGCCTGCGGTGCAGGTGCTGTCGCTTGAAGTAAGTTAATCATAGTTTTCTATTAATATTAATGTTTAGTCTTTTCTTTGGATCGGGACGAGCCGGGACAGGCGACGTGCCGAACTTAATTCTCGTTTTTTCTTCCGGACAGGACGCTTCCATCTGATCCTCGGCTGTTTCGATCATCGGTTGCTCTCATCTTTTCGGACCGGTAGCCTGTCTTTTGCAAAGATTGCCGAACTGCCTCCTGTTCCTGCAAAGATAGTGAAAGCCGAGAAGAAAACGGGAGCTTGCTCGCAGTTTTCCGAGGCGTATCCTATCTTCTGCAAAGATAGTCAAAGCCGGGTGTCGCACCAAATTATTCGAACGCTGGCGGCAGGTTCTGCCCGAACCGGTTCTTCCCGATCGAAACTCGCACGTACCGGGGATTCCTTCGAATATATCGGGGGATCCGTATTTCGGTTGCCTCCGTCGGATTTTCCGGTAAATATAGTTAAAATTTGCAGGAGTCGCAGCCGTTCGGCGCTCCTTTCCTGCGAATTAACAATTTCTTAATCGACAACGGCTTCGATGTAAATCCGTAACGGCTCCTCCGATCCCGACGCATAGAGTTTCAACAGTTTCATCTGCCAGCCGTGCTCGCCCCGCGAGTCGAACCGGACGCTGAACGGGATTTCCTCGCCCGGCTTCAGGGGCCGTCGGTCGAATTCCGGGGTGACACATTCGCACGAAACCTCGTAGCGGGTCACTACCCATGTCCGGGACGAAGTATTTTGCAGCCGAAACCGTTTGATGCCTGTTTCGCCGGAGTGGAGCCGTCCGAAACGGATCGTGTCCGAAGTACCTTCGGTGAGCGTTTCATCCGATATTTCGAGTGTCGGCCCACTCTGGACACTGCTCGTCCGGCGGGACTGACAGCCGATGACGAGGGCTACCAGCAATATGCAGAAAATGTGCCGCATCATATCAGTCCCCGTCCGGTTTTTTTGAGTTTTCCCTCTTCGGTCAGCGCTTCCACGATCTTATCCAATACGCCGTTGATAAAGGTGCTGCTGCCGGGCGTAGAGTAGAACTTGGCGATGTCGATGTATTCGTCGAGGGTTACTTTCACCGGAATCGAAGGAAAGGAAACCAGCTCGGTGATCGCCGTGGCCATAATCAGGTTATCCATGAAGACGATACGCTCCACGTCCCAGTTGCGCGTAAATTTTTCGATGTATTCCAGCCGCTCGTTGTAGTTGATGAGCGTCTTTTCGAACAGCGTTTTGACGAATTCGGCGTCCTCGTCGCTTTTGAATTCGGGCAGCATCTTCACGTCCGCGTGGGACTGGCGCATGTTGGAGATCGTGCGGATCACGAGCGTCAGAACGAATCCCAGGTCGTCGCTCCAGAGGATCGACTGCTCTTCCAGTACGTCGTCCAGCATGGGACAATCCTGCAACTCCTTTTCGAAGAAGGTGGCCAGAAGCGCTGCGTCGGCTTTGAACGAACTTTCCGAAGCGCTCATGTAAGCCTGGAAATAGTCCGTCGCCGCGAGTTGGTTGTAAAGTGTGCGGATGAGTTCGGGATATTTGCTCCAGCCGAGTTTACGGGCTGCCATTCGGTCATTCACCGTGTCGCTGTCGGCGATCATACGGATCACGGCGTTGTCGATGAAGCGGGTGTTGGGGTGGAGGTCTTCGTAGGTCGGCAACTTTTTCTGTTTGGCCAGCTCCTGACGTTGCTGGGCATAATGCGCCAGTTCGACCGGAAGGGTCATCATCTGGAAATAAAGGTCATAGGTCTTGTCGATCGAATTCATCATGTTCTTTTCCGACGCGATCATATTGTCCGAGTCGGATTTGAGATGCGCATATAGGGCCTTTATCGCCTTGATTCTAAGCTGTCTTCTACTTAACATATATTTTCAGAACTTTGCGGCAAACGGGATTACCTGCCGTTTGTCCGGTTTGCTTCGTGCCGGGAGGCGTGCGGGCTGCTTGTAAAACGAAGTCGCGTTTTGCCGGGCGCGATTCGCCCCGATACGAAAATTACCGGACAAAGGTAGGAAAAAAAGCGCTTGCCGCAACCTTTTTGCGCTCCTCGGACATAAATAATCTTATGCCGACTTTTTGGGCAGGAGTTGCCGCGCCGATTCGTTGTCGTGTCGGTTTTTCCTGCCGCAGAATGGATTCCGGGGTTGTTTGTTGCCCTTGTCCTGCCGTGCCCCTTTTTCCCCGGCAAAGTGCGAATAAATTCGTCTTTACTCTTTTACTCTCGGCTCATTCTTAATTTTTGTCCTTATTCGCTTGGGCAAAAGGCAGATAAATTTGCTTTTGTACCCGGCTTATTCGTAGCGTTGCATAAGATAGGATGCGATTCGGCAATCTTTGCGTGCAATCCCGCACGATTGCTCTCGCCTTTCCCTGTCTTTGACATAGCTTTAGATGGGATGCGCCGAGAGAAAACTGCGAACAAGTTCCCGTTTTCTCCCGGCTTTCACTATCTTTGTACCCTATGGAAGAGATAAGTCAGAAAGAAGGGGCTGCCGTTCGCCTGCCTTACGATGTGATCGTCGTCGGTGCGGGCGCTGCGGGTATGATGGCTGCGGGGACTGCCGCACGGAACGGACACAGGGTTCTGCTGCTGGAAAAGATGGAGAAATCGGGCCGCAAGGTGCGCATTACGGGTAAAGGCCGCTGCAACGTGACCAATGCCCGGCCGCCTGAGGAGTTCGCCGGACAGGTGCGTACCAATGCCGAGTTTTTTTCGACCGCTTTCGCCGAGTTCAACAACAGGGCTACGATCAGATTCTTCGAGCGGCTGGGCGTGAAGCTCGATGTCGAACGCGGCGAGCGGGTGTTTCCTCGAAGCGGCAAGGCGTGGGATATTGCCAACGCACTGCTGGAATATTGCGTGGACAACGGCGTGAAGATCGTTTATGATACCCGTGTGACCGAAATAATGACGCTCAACGGTCGGGTTTTCGGCGTGCGGTACCGCAATAAGCGGGGATTCGAGCGCAAGGAGGAGTGTCCGCGCGTTATCGTCGCCACGGGCGGCGTTTCCTATCCCGCTACGGGTTCGACCGGCGACGGCTACGTCTTTGCGGCCGATACGGGGCATGCGGTCGAACCGGTGCGGCCGTCGCTTACGCCGCTGGTGTCGTCCTGTCTCTGGATCAAAAATATGAACGGACTGTTGCTCCGGAATGTCCGTGCGACGCTCTGCATCGACGGTGAAGCCGTGCGCGAAGAGTTCGGCGAGCTGGGTTTCTCCGAGCGCGGCATCGAAGGCGCTGTGGCGCTCCGCATGAGCCGGGACGCGGTGGACGCCCTGATCGACGGCAAGGGTGTCGGACTGATGGTCGATCTGAAACCGGGGCTGACCGAGGAGATGTTGCGCGAGCGCATCGCCCGTGAGATGGCGGAGATGGGGCCCGAGGAGTTCTTCTCCGAACTGCTCCGCAAGCTCGTTCCGAAGGCGCTGGTCATTCCTCTTTCTGAAGAGGTCGGCGCCCATTCTAAAAATTATATCCGCAAGATTACGCCCGAGCAGATCGAACGGTTGGTTAAGCTCCTCAAGGGGATGGTTTTTCCGATTTCGGACTATGCGCCTTTCGAATATGCCGTCGTTACTGCGGGCGGCGTGAGCTGCGAGGATGTGAACCGCTATACGATGGAATCGCTCAAGGTCAAAGGACTCTATTTCGCCGGCGAGGTGCTCGATCTGGATGCCAACACCGGCGGGTATAATTTACAGATCGCTTTTTCGACCGGTCGTCTGGCCGGTATGCTCAAACAGTGAAACGGACCGGACGCAATCTACGCCGCCGCCTTCGCGGTATTTCCCGGCTGACCGACCGGCTCTCCCGGGCCCGTCATTTCCGGGGGCACGGCGTGCACTCGCCATTCGTTTACGGACTTGTGCGCGAAGCGTTTATGTTTCATAGACTGCGCGACGGAGAGCACTGCCTTTACGATGCCCTGCGTCGGGTCGGAATCTTTCACCGGCGGGCGGTGCAGTTGCAGAACGCCTTTCTCTATTGCGGCTACCGGACGTTTGCGATATGTGAAGGCAAAGCCGAACCTGTTCGGACTTTGCCGGATGCAGAGTTTGAAAAAGGCAATTCGACGTTTGTGATCGACGAGGGCAGAGGTTGTTTGCAGGTTACGCCGGGGAGGGAAAACGAGGCGAAAAATTCGACTTTTGGCCTGAATTGTGCGGGTCCGTACGACATGGTGATCCTGACCCGGAATTTTCCGGCGGAGGATTTGCCTGCTGCTGCGGCTCGGGCTGCCCGGACAGGAGCGACGCTCTGTGTGATGAATCCCTATCACGGTAGCGCACGCGGCGAAGCGTGTCGTCGGATCGTTCGGGAGCATCGTTCGACGACGGTCGATAACCGGGGCTATTTGCTGGTATTCAACAATCATTTGCCGAAACAACATTTCAAGTTATGAAGATATATACGAAAACAGGCGACCAGGGAACCACTTCGCTGGTCGGGGGGGAACGGGTGTTCAAGACCGACGAACGGGTGGAGGCCTACGGCTCGGTGGACGAATTGACCGCTTTCGTTGCCCTGCTTACGGACCATTTGCGGGGAGATGTGGGGTTGGAGCCCCGTGTTTGGGAGCTCGCACGCATTGCCTCCCAGTTGATGACTGTTGCTGCTACGCTGGCTGTGGGCGAAGGCGGAGCGGACAAGGTGAAAGGAATCGACGCCGAGGCTGTGAAGTTTCTCGAAGAGGCGATCGACCGTATGCAGGCTTCCGTGAAGCCGATTACCAAGTTCACTATTCCGGGCGGACATCGTGTCGTTTCGCTGTGTCATGTCTGCCGCACGGTTTGCCGTCGAGCAGAACGGGCGGCGCTTCGGGCCGATGCGAAGTATGGCGTCGCACCGGAGGTACTGATGTACCTCAACCGGCTGTCGGACTATTTCTATCTGCTGGGCCGCACGCTGACCGAATATTTCAGCGTGGAGGAAACCCTGTGGATTCCGTGACGGGATTTTATCGGTTTTTTTCGGAATTTCGTACGATCTGCCGAGGAGTTTTTTTTTTCGTGTGCCGTAAGGACCCGACTCGGCCGATGCGTTTGAAATGCCGTTGAGAAAGACGCGTCGGAAACGATCCGGCGGAGGCAGTGGCGGTGTGCGGATAACGGCAGTCGAATTCCTGAATTCGTGATGCGGACAGGGGCTGTCGATACATGGCCGCTTTCGATGCGATTCGGAAATAATCGTGTGCGGTTGCGGATCCGCCGAACATTGTCGGTCTTTGCGAAACCGCTCTTTCGGTCGAGGCCGGAATGTGCGGATCGTTTCCTATCGCTATGTTTGTTCAAAAAAAATGGCAGAAGAAATTTTTATTCTTTTGATTTGTATTTCTCGCAGGATTTTATATATTCGCAACCTAATAATAAGGAAGCTGTATGTCAGCCTGGACTTATTGTCTTGTGAGTTAATGATTTAAATTATTGCAGTTATGTATTGGACACTTGAGTTGGCATCGAAACTGGAGGATGCTCCCTGGCCGGCAACCAAAGATGAATTGATCGACTATGCCGTTCGCTCGGGCCTGCCGTTGGAAGTGCTCGAGAATTTGCAGGAGATCGAAGACGAGGGAGATATTTACGAATCGATCGAGGATATTTGGCCGGATTATCCTTCGAAGGATGATTTTCTCTTCAACGAGGAAGAATATTAATTGTTCGCAAATCGGGTTGTTATACTAACCTGAAGCAGTCCGAGAGGGCTGCTTTTTTGTATGGAATTAGATCGTACCGGATTCAAATTGACGATTGTTTTCCAATTTTTTATTTAAATTTGTATTGTTTGTATTGCTTTTCACGAAGCGAAGTAGAAAATTATGGGACCTACATTTGTAGAATATTCGCACCCAGACGTTTTTTGAAAAATTCGTTTGATGATAATATCTAATTGTATAACGTAATTTACAAAAACTATATCATAAGATATGAAAATCGATGCTAAAGTTCAGTCTATATCTAAATTGAAGGATTATTTCTTTTTAGTGCCTGATTATCAACGAGAATATGTTTGGAAACCCGATGACGAGGTCGAGCAGTTTTTGATCGATATTGAAAATGAATATAGTCCCGATGCAAAAGAGCAGCGTAATTATTTTTTAGGATCTATCATCATTGTCAATAATGATAGATGTTTCGATGTCGTGGACGGACAACAGCGTTTGACAACTATTATGTTGTCTTTGTGTGTTTTCCGAGATTTATTAAAAAAGGAGACATTGAACAGCGCTCAGAAAAATTATTTACAGATTATAGAAAATCTACTTTATAACTTTGATATTGAATCGGGAGAGACCCGTGTACGCTTAGAATTGCAGTATGAAGAGAGTCATGATTATTTGACAGCCTTGATACAGGAGCAACCTTACAATGGAGTGCGATCCCCATCTATAGAGCGAATGCAGGATGCCTATACGAAAATACTTCGACACTTTCAATTATATGCCGGGATTGATGAGTTGATAGATTTTGCGAAATATTGCTTGACAAAGATAGAACTCGTTGTAATCGAATCTCAAGATTTGAGTAGTGCATTGAAAATTTTCGAGACGATCAATCAGCGAGGGGCGGGATTGAATGCTATGGATTTGGTCAAAAATTTGCTGTTTAGTAATACCAAAGAGTCGGATTTTGCCAAGATAAAAGATATATGGAGGGAGATTATTCAAAATCTTCAGGAATGTTCTGAAGATCAAAAACCCCTACGATTTTTGCGATATTTTCTGAGTGCCCGATATTATAATGGTATCTTGCGAGAAGATGATATTTATAAATGGATTATATCTTCTGAAGGGAAACAGGCTACGCAATATGAAAAGCATCCGGTAGACTTTGCAAAGGAGATACGCTGTATGTCCAAACGGTATTCAGAACTTGTAAATGCCACTGAATTACAGCGGGATGGGTGCTTGTATCCTCACGTGACAAATATAGGCTTTATTAATAAATACAAATCCAGACAGCATTTGATCCTGTTATTGTCTTTGGGAAGCAATGCGGATGTGCCGGCAATCGAATATTTGGCCAAACAAATAGAGAGTTTTTTCTTTTTCAGCTCGACCCTCAGGATCCAAGCCAAGACGAATGAATCCTTGTTTGTCCAATGGGCGGAGAAATTACGTAATCTTACGACGATAGATGAAATTGCCTGCGTGATAGAGAAAACGATGTTACCTTATTTGCTGGATAAGGTAGGGGTATTTAAAGCCGAATTCATAACTTTGAGTCATGGGGTTTATAATCCCTTGTATCGGTTGCGCTATGTATTGGGGAAGATAGAAAATACGGTGTTGGAAAAATTGCACAGCCCGGTCTGTGGACATCAATTTTATAATGATTTGCAAATAGAACATATTTTACCTCAATCACCGAAAAATGGAAGTATTCCACTGGAGTTTTTGTCCGAGGAGGAGTATTACTCCTATGTGTATCGATTGGGTAATGTCACGTTGATCGAAAGCATGATTAATCAGGCCGTGAATAATTATAATGATTTATCGACAGATCAATGGTTTTATGACAAGCAGTCGGAGTATGGCAAATCGTCTGTTTGTCTGACGAAATTACTCGATAGTAAATTTTATATCGGAGTAAATACAGCCTTGAATCGATTCAAAAATGATTTCCAATACAATTTTACCGGTTGGAACAAGTCGTCTGTTGAGGCGAGGCAAAAAATATTATTGGAGTTGGTGTTCGATACGTGGAGAATTAACGATTTAAGATTGGATCGGGTAAAATGAACTTAAAATGGATGAGGATTCCGGCTGCTGCTTATAATGGTTTTTTCCGGATTGCCGGCGGATGTCGATCCGGCCGGAATCATTTATTTGTGTTGCTTTTCCGCGATATAGAACAGGTCGAAGCAGTCGTCCGCTACCGGTCCGATGCGGTAGTCTTCCATGGTGATCGAACGGGTCAGGGAGTCGTTGTCCCGGAGCAGGCGTCGGCGGTTGAGGCGGTTGAGCAGGTCGTAGGGGAGTTGCAGCATCCACCGGGGCAGCCGGTGTTGCAGGTCGAGCACGTCGAAACGGGTGATGCGCCGAACGCCCCGGCGGTTTTTTTCGTAGTATTCCATGATTCGTTCGTTGCCGAAAACACCGAGGGCTTCCACCGACGCAAAGGCGCTGCCGAGCAGGTTGCGGAGTTGGTCGGGATTGTATTCCCTGACGTGCCAGGGGTTGCGTGTCAGCGACATACGGATATTGGGGGTGGTCAGGATGAACTTGCCGCCCGGACGCAGCACGCGGTGCACTTCCCGTACCAGTTCCATGTCGTGTTTGATGTGTTCGATCACCTGGAACGAAATGACGAAATCGAAACTGCCCGACGGCAGGTCGAGAGGGGGAACTACGGCTTGCCGCATCTCCACGTGCGGAAACGGAGGCCGTTCGCCCGCAGGTTCGATTTTGTCGAGCGTGAGAAAGCTGGAGGCGTGGGGGGCGACTATTTCGACGCCGTAACCCGTGCCCGTACCTATTTCGAGTACGTCGCCGCTGATTCGCCGCGCCGCCTCGTGATAGGCCAATTGCGAACGCTGGAATACGTAGTTGTCCGATATGTCGCGCGATACGCGCTCCGCCGTGAGTATTTTAGCCATTGTGCCCGGTCAGTTTTACACCGTTCTGCGTGATTTCCACTGCGCCCCGCTTGAGGAGCATGCCCAGCGAGCGTTTGAACACTTTCTTGCTCATCTGCGTCCGTGTAGCGATTTCCGCCGGGTCGCTGTCGTCGTTCAGGGGAAGCGAACCGCCGTTTTCGCGGATCATCGAAAGCAGCGTTTCCGCCGAATGGCGCACTTCGGCGACTCCCTGCTGTTGCAGGCTGACGTCGATGCGGTTGTCTTCCGTGATGCGTGTCACGTATCCCTTCAGACGGTCGCCTACGTCGATGCGGCGGAAGAGCTGGTTGCGGTAGATCATGCCCCAGTGACGGTTGTTCACGATCACCCGATAGCCGATCGGGGATTCCGAAGCCACGAGCAGCGAAACCTCTTCGCGGGGCTTTACCGTGATAACGTCGTTATTGACGTAGCTTTTGAATTTCATGGTCGCCACGCAGCGCCCCGTTACCGAATCTACATACAGGTAAACCAGGCAGTTCCGTCCGGCCAACACGCCTCCCTGCTGGTTGCGGTTGGGCAGGAACAGGTCTTTGCCCGCGAGTCCCCAGTCGAGGAATGCGCCGTGCAGGTTCTTGTCCACTACGCGCAGGAATCCCGCTTCTCCTTCGCGCAGCTTCGGCGTTTCGGTCGTGGCGACCAATCGGTCTTCCGAATCGTGATAGACGAATACTTCGAGCGTATCGCCGACCTTGTTGGCCAGAGAAACATAACGGTTGGGCAGCAATACTTCGTTCTGTTCGTCGTCGATCAGATAGAGTCCGTAGTCCGAGATGCGGTTTACGGTGAGGGTTTGTGTGCGTCCTGCTTTGAGCATAATGGGTGTTTTATCTTGACAAAAGTACGTTTTATTTTTGCCGAAAGCAATTTTTGAGCGAAGTTCCTGGGGGCGGAGGGGTCGGTTCCGGAATATTTCGTCTTGTCGTGAGATGCGATGTGGTTCGGAATTGAATTTTCATTTGTACCAGACTTTTTGTATATTTGAAATATAAATGGGGAGCTGTATATGGTGTGATGTTTTCAAGTATATATTGGGGTTGTGGTTATTTCGTTAATCATAATGACTGCTTCACAACAATTAATATTTCAAGCCTGCTCCCCTCCTTGAATATATTACAGATTATTCAATAATTAAACAAACTATGATATTACTCTTGTTTATTATTTGTATAGTTAATCTTATAACATTCTATAATGTGGATTATAAATATTACAAAGAACACGGAGAGTGGAACGATCATTCTAATACATACGGTGGAACATTTAGAAATTTAACAGCAGCTTGTGTTACATTTGCAATAGCTGTTGCTCTTCTTCTTGACAAATATTTAGGATAATCGAACGAAAAGAAGCGAGTAGCGGGAAATTTTATTTTAGTAAAAAAACGAATGGCGATATGGAACTGAAAGTGGCTTTGTGTCAATTCGACATGGTGTGGGAAGATACGGCGGCCAATCTGCGGACGGCCGGGAGAATGGTTGCCGAAGCGGATGCCGATCTGGTGATTTTGCCCGAGATGTTCGCTACGGGATTCGTGACCGATCCCGGTCGGGTCGCGCAACCGATGTCGGGTGAAATCGTGCAGGAGATGACCCGCTGGGTCCGGACGACGGGCAAGGCCGTCGCTGGCAGTCTGATCGTCGAAGAGGAGGGGCGCTATTACAACCGCCTGCTTTTCATAAAACCTTCGGGCGAGCGGGTGCAGAGCGACAAGCGGCATCTCTTCTCCATCGGCGGCGAAGGAGCTAATTTTTGTCCGGGACGGGAGCGGGGCGTCGTCGAATACGGCGGCATTCGTTTCCTGCTTCAGGTTTGCTACGACCTGCGCTTTCCCGTATGGAGCCGCTGCCGGAACGATTACGACGCTATTATTTACGTTGCTTCGTGGCCTGCGGGCCGCCGTGACGTGTGGCGGACGTTGCTCCGGGCCCGGGCGATCGAGAACCAGGCTTACGTATTGGGGGTGAACCGTACGGGGGACGACCCCCGGCTGCATTATTCGGGCGATTCGGCCGTGATCGGCTGTAAGGGAGAAACCCTTGCCGAAGCGGGGGAAGGGGAGACGCTTTTGACCGCACGGCTCGATATGGACGAGCTGCGTCGTTTCCGCGAGAAATTTCCCGCTTGGCGCGATGCCGACGATTTCGATCTGAAGTGATCGGATGTTCCTCGATGATCGGCAGAACAATCGGTTGTTTCAGCGCTTTTGTTAAATTCGTTTCAGGGGGCGTTCGATCTCAATATTTTTTGCAGGACGAATTTTATCCCTTAATAATTAACCTAGAAAGTACGTGTCTATTTATCGTTAGGAGCCTTGCTCCTGTTCTTGGCTTCGCTGGGCTGTTCCGACAAAGCGGAAAACACCTCACCGGAAGCTCCGTCGGAAGAACAGCCCACACCGAAGCCCGAAAAACCGGAGTTCGTGGATAAGAACACAACGATGGAAGAGAATATCGGCGAAGAATATCCAGACTGTTATTACACTTATTTTCGAATGCAGAACGCCAGTCAGGAGAATGCGATTTTCTTCATTTCAACTAAAATGAGTGCGAGCGGTGATATGATTAGAATCGCCCCGGGAGAACAGGGGACATGGGGACAGATGATGGAGAAAATGTTGTGGATAGACGATAACGATGTGTTGGTGAAAAATCTGGATGCGTTGGGTTTTGTTCAGTTATATTTCAATGTGCCCCCAATAACGGAAGATAATTACCATGCCATTACCCCAGATGTAGATACGTGCGCTCAATACTCTTTCTTCGACCCTATGACCGAATCGCAACGCGGCACACCGCGCGATCAGTCGGCATGGGTGCTCGAAGAGTTCCCCGACCGCCCGAACGCCGTGCGCTGGACTTACCGGATTACCGACAAGGACTATAAGGAGGCCGTGCGTCAGACGCTTGAACGCTGGGCAGACCGGGATGAGGAATGATAAAGATGTCTTGCGGCGGTCCGCAGGACCTGAAAGACTGGCGCCCGGAATATTGATATTCCGGGCGCCGAAGTGTATGATTTCCGTTTTTCCGCCGTTACAAAAGGGAGCTAAAGATCCGTTTCGTCCCAGCCGAGGATCTTGCAGAAGTCGTACTCCTCGGGGTTGGACAGGTATTGGCGTGCCGCTTCGTAGTCGGGCGGGGTAATAGCCATCAGGATATTATCTACTACGGCTTTGAAGCGGTCGGACGAGATGTCCACCATGCGGGGCAGGATCTTGCCCGTCGCGGGGTCTTGCAGGTCTTTCAGGTAGAGGGGTTCGACGTTGCCGCAGCCGTCCACATAGACCATGCAGCCCGTCTTGCCTTCGCTGAAGAGCTTGTAAACGCCGATACCCAGCTCCGAGCAGTACGTCAGGTCGTATGCCACCGGCGTCTGCCCCCGGATTTCGTAACCCAACTCCACGGGGCGGGTCTGTACGTTGAGTTTCAGTTCCGCGAGCCGTTGGTCGAGCAGCATGCTGAAGAAACAGGCTTTCGACACTTTGCCCAGTTCGGGATGGCCGTGCGCGTCGTAGGTGAAGTGAATGCCGCACGAGGAGAGTTCTGCCTCGCTCAATTCGTGGAACACGCCTTCGGAGATGACCGCCGCGCCGTAGTCCATGCCGACGATCCGGCGCTTGACGATGGACGAAACCATCAGACGGATGATCTTGTCGATGGTGATCGGCGTTTTGTTGAACATTTCGGGAATGACGATCATCGGGTAGTGGCACGCCTCGCCGATACCGAAGGCCAGGTGTCCGGCGCTGCGGCCCATCGCCGACATGACGAACCAGTTGCCGCTGGTGCGGGCATCGACATAGACGGCCCGGGCGATCACCGCTCCCTTGTCTTTGGCCGATTCGTAGCCGAAGGTCGGTGCACAGTCGGGCAGCGGAAGGTCGTTGTCGATGGTTTTCGGGACGTGTATGTTAGCGATCGGATGACGCTTTTCTTCCAGAAATTTGGCCACGCGGTTGGCCGTCGATGCCGTGTCGTCGCCGCCGATGGTCACCAGCAGCTTGATGTTGTTCTCGGTGAAGAACTGCCAGTTGAAACGCTTCTCGAAATCTTCGTCCGAAGGTTTGAAGCGGCTCATGCGCAGGAACGAACCCGCGAGGTTGAAAATTTCGTCCGCTTTGAGGAAGGTGATGTTCTCCGTGGCGGGCGCTTCGCGGAAGAGCCCCGTGAAACCTTTGTGGAGTCCGATGACGCTGTATCCCTTCTGCAGGAAGGTTTTTGCCACGCTGCCCACTACCGTATTCATGCCCGGTGCCGGGCCGCCGCCCGTGAGAATGGCGATCGCTTCGTTTCGTTTGGTCATATCGTATCTGATTTTATAGCTCATTGACAGCATGAAATTAACGTGCCGAAAATACAATTATTTCGTTCGTACCGGAAAAAATATGGAGGCTTCCCGGGGGAGCCTCCATACGTTTTGGGGAGTAATGAAATGGATTACTCGATTACGGTGACGTTTATAGCTTGTTCGCCTTTAGCTCCGTTTCCAAGTTCGAAAGCGACTTTCTGTCCTTCGTTCAGCGTTTTGAAAGAATCGGATACGATGCCTGAAAAATGTACGAAGACCTCTTTGCCGTCTTCGCGGGTAATGAATCCGTAGCCTTTCTTGCTATCGAACCATTTAACTTGACCTGTCATAAATGAATATTGATTAAAAATGTATCAGCAAAGAAAGGTAAAAAGTGTTGATTCTCAAAATTTTTTCGCAATTATTTTTGCACGTTTTTTGTTCCTCGAAAAAATAGTTATATTTGTTCATCCGTATTATCTGTAAAAAGTTTGAAAGCTATGGGCAAGAAAGTAAAATGGGCGCTATTGACGATGCTGGGTTTTGCAACGGCTTGTTCGACAGTGAAGAACGCTCCTCAGGGAGGGCCGCAGGACCAGGCTCCGGATTCGGCCCGGGTCGAAAGACAGATCCGCCTGATGTACGGCGTGCGTCCTCCGGTACCTGTCGAGGAGGTCGAACGTCAGCAGGCCATCCGTGAGAAGACAGCCCGCAAGGAGGTTAAAAAGGCACAACGGGCCCGTGAGAAAGAGGCTCCGGCTTCCAAAAACGAATAATCGCCGATGACGGGACGAAAGCTCGGGTTGCGCAAGCGTATCGGGCTGCGCCTTTTTTCCGATCTTTATGCGGAGAAGATCGCCGAACACAAGTTGCGTACGCTCTTTTGGGAGTGTACGTTACGTTGTAATTTGGCTTGCCGTCACTGCGGCAGCGACTGTCGGGTCGATCCCGGCGTGCCGGATATGCCGTTGGCGGATTTCCTGAAGGTGCTCGATGAGGAGGTTACGCCCCACAACCGCCCGGAAGATGTTCTGTTGATCTTTTCCGGCGGAGAGGTGCTCGTGCGCAGCGATCTGGAGGAAGCCGGCCGGGAGGTTACCCGCCGGGGCTATGCCTGGGGGATGGTGACCAACGGTCTGGCGCTCGACGCCGACCGCTTGCGAAGTCTGATGGATGCGGGGTTGAGATCCATTTCGATCAGTTTCGACGGCTTTGAGGATGCTCATAACTACATCCGGCGCAATCCCCGCAGTTTCGAAAAGGCGCTCGACGCGATCCGGTTGATCGTGAGGGAGCCCCGGCTCACCTACGACGTGATTACATGCGTCACTTCGCCGATGGTCGCTCGACTCGAAGAGTTCAAGGAGCTGTTGATCGCCGAAGGAGTGAAATATTGGCGCATCTTCTCGATCTTCCCTGTCGGCCGGGCCAAGGACGATCCGACGCTCGCGGTTACCGACGCACAGTTCCGCGAGGTGCTGGAGTTCATAAAGCGTACCCGTAAGGAGGGACGCATCGACTTGAGTTACGCCTGCGAAGGCTTTCTGGGCGGTTACGAAGGCGAGGTGCGGGACGATTTCTACCAGTGCGCCGCCGGGGTTTCGGCTGCCTCGATCCGGGTGGACGGGGCGATTTCGGGCTGTACCTCCATCCGGGCCAATTTCCATCAGGGGAATATTTACCGGGACAGTTTCTGGGACGTGTGGCAGAATCGCTTCGACAAGTTCCGCGACCGCGAATGGGCCCGCAAAGGGGAGTGCGCCGATTGCAAGATGTGGCGTTTCTGTCTGGGCGGCGGTATGCACCTGCACGACGACCAGGAGCATCTGATGTACTGTCACTACAAGCGATTGCAATAGTCGGAAACACAATAGGAGAGAGACTGTCTAACAGGTCCCTGAAATTGAAAATCGTCCCTGTCAGGATCATTCCGACGGAGCATTAAAATCGGACTTGTTAAACAGCCTCTCTTTGCGTTATGTCCGGTGAGGCGGACGGTTTTTTCCGGTTCGGATGTTCCGGTCTTATTCGAGCTTATGTACGAAGCTCTTCACTTCCTTGCGTTCCCGGGGCAGCGTTTCCCGGGTGCGGAACGGCTCCGCCAGCCGGTCGGCCGGGCCGGGGTAGCCGAGCGTCATCATCGTTACAGGTTCGATCTTTTCCGTGTCGAGGCCCAGCAGCCGGGCGCAGGCTTCCACGTCGAAGCCGGCCATCTGATGCAGTTGCATTCCCATCGAGGCGGCTTGCAGGGCGATCGAGATGTTCGCGGCGCCCACATCGTGCATCCAGTGCCGGTTATAGACATCCGTCCCCGGGAAATTCTTGTATCCGCAGGAAACCAGCAACACCGGAGCATCGGGCGCCCAGGCTCGATTGCCTCCGGTGAGGCACTCCGCGAGCCGGGCATGAGCTTCCGGATATTCGCGAGTCGTATAGTAATATGCCCACTCCTGGGCATTGTTGCAGGAAGGAGCCCAGCGTGCCGCTTCGAACAGCAATGCCAGTTGTTCTTCATTGACGGGACGGGAGTCGTATGAGCGGGGGCTCCATCGTTCTTCGATGGTTTTTATCAGTTTCATATCGGTAAATCATAGAATGTGTTTGGGTAATCCGCAAATTTTGTGCCCCGTGCATTACTGGATTTCGGGAAGATGCTCCGCCGGTTCCGATAGACGGTCGATGCGCAGTCGGGCAGCCGCTGCGTTCGGTGGGTGGCTGTGAAAAACCTTGCCTGTAAGCTACAGTCCCGGTTTTGCCGAAAAGCCGGATGATATGGCGGTTTTCGGAAGAAGAGGGGCAGACCTGAAATTGAGAACTCCCTGATGAAACTCTTTGTGTCCGTGTGGCCTTTCGCCGACTACAACGGCAGTTTACGACGATAAAAATTCCCGTAAAGGAAAGATTACTCTGATTTTTCGAAGCCTCGGATTGCGTCGCTTTTCTCCACTTTCCCGATAGCAGCAACCCTTGGACGAAACGAAGAAAAGTCGTTCGCGAATGACTTTTTATCTTCATCCGCCTTTGTATAAACGAATTGCCGTTGGAAAATAAAAATAAGAATCTGGATTGCGTTGCTTCGCGACTTGTCAAATAGCTCCTTGATGGGAAATACACAAACAAAAGCTGTTCCGCAGGCAGTTTTTTATCGCTGTTCGTTTGCCGTGTGACATGTCGCTGTCCGGAAATGAAAAAAGGAATGTTTTCGTATCCCTTCTCTCGGTCGGGAAAACTGGATTGCGTCGCTCTGCTTCGCTTCCGGACGAGTCTCTTATTGGGTGTACAAAAATCAAGGACCCCGCTTGATAAAGCGGAATCCTTTTTTCTTGTACCCTTACTTTCGGCGATGAATAGCCGTCGTATGCCCATAGTAAAAAACCTTTGCCTTTTAAGGCAAAGGTTTTGATTTTTGTCGGGGAGACTGGATTCGAACCAGCGACCTCCAACTCCCGAAGCTGGCGCGCTAACCGGACTGCGCTACACCCCGAACATTTGGGGCTCTTATCGTTTTAAGAGCGCACAAAGATAAGTCGAAAATCCGAAAAGTCAAAATAATTTCTGCAAAAAACGCCTTCCCGGTTATATTTCGGCTGCCGCCTCTTCCGTCAGCGCTTGCAGTACCCCTTCTGTTGCCTATCCCCGTTGCCTTTCTCTGTTGCCCCTTCCATCATCCCTTTCGGCACCTTTCCAATCGTCCTTTCCGTCGTCCCTTCCATTGTCTCACCCTGTTTCCCCGTTCCGTCTCCCGCCTGCAAGCCCCGTGCTTTCGAACTGCTGCTGCCGGGTGGCTGCGATACATGGTCGCGGACGGTCTGCGGGGCGGATAATTTCCGCAGGTCACTATACCCGCCGCTGCACATCGGTTTACACAACTAGTCGAAAAACGTGTTAACCGAGCAAAAACCGGCAAAATAGGATGCTTTGCGACAAACACAAAAAAGCCTTCCAGAGCTGTCTGAAAGGCTTTTTTCTCGTGTCGGGGTAGCGGGATTCGAACCCACGACCCCCTGCTCCCAAAGCGTAATTAGGCGATTTTTGCCGATTTTAGGTAGTTTTTATTTTGTTTTGTAAATAGCTGTTTTTCAAATACAAATATAGTGATTTTATTTTGATTTGTTTTTGCTGATTTGTTTTAATTATGTATATTTGTGTGTAAATTGTGTACCTCAAATTAAAATTTATACACAAAATGAACTACTCGAAAGACGGCGTAACGGTTGCCGCAATGTTTGATACCGCGCACCCGAAAAAGTCCGGTAAGTGCCCCGTAAAAATCCGTGTTACCTACAATCGAGTGCGGAACTATTATCCGACTGGAAAGGATTTATCGCTGGAGGAATGGGAAATACTGCCGACTACAAAGGTGCGTGCACTTGTGGCGATCCGCAAGGACATCGAAAGCAGCTACCAGATCGTGCGGGCGGCTGTGGAGGAGCTGGCAGGGGCCGGCGCATTTACACTCAGCAAACTGAATACGCGGCTAAAAGGTGCCCCCTCAGACACGGTAAACACAGCATTTCGGGCAAAAATGGAGGAGTTAAACAAACTCCAGCACGTCGGCAATATGTTGATATACGACAATGTTCTGAAAGGCTTAGAACGGTTTGCCGGCACCCGTATTCGATTTGAGACCATTACAGTATCATGGCTGGAAAAATATGCTGCATACCTGCGGGAGGAAGGAAAACGGCAAACGACAATAGCAATCCACCTCCGAACGTTGCGCGCAATTCTCAACGAAGCCAAAAGACAGGGAGCAATCAAGGAGGCGCAATACCCTTTTGGTCTCGGTAAAGATAAATACAAAATACAATCAGGTACGGGGCGCAAAATGGCTCTTACATTGGAGCAAATAGGGCAAATAGCCCGTTATGACGACGGAAGCGAGGCTACGACTAAATACCGCGATTATTGGCTGTTTCTCTATTTGTGCAACGGGATCAACGTTGCGGATTTCGTGCGGTTGAAGTATCGAGATATTGTAAAGGGAGAAATTTATTTTGAACGCACAAAGACCCGGAACACGATCCGCACATTGCGAGATATTCGGGTTGTGATGACCCCGCCAATGCAGGCTATTATCGACCGCTGGGGGAATCCTAAGCTACCTGATAACTTCATTTTTCCGGTATTGACAGGCCGGGAAGATGTTATGACAGCTAAAAATAAAACCAAGTATTTGACGCACTCGATCAACAAGCGCATGAAGGAGGTCGGCGAAAAGCTCGGTATTGGCAATATCTCGACCTATACGGCCCGGCATTCGTTCGCTACGGTGTTAAAGCGGGCGGGAGCTAACATTGCCTATATCTCGGAAAGCCTCGGTCATCAAGACCTCAAAACAACGGAGAATTACCTGGCCAGCTTTGAGCGGGAGGAGCGGGTAAAGAATGCAGAAATATTAACTAAATTTTAATGGGTATGGATAATAATATGTTGAAAGAAATAGCTTTTAATAAATGCGGCGATGATAATCGACTTGGGTTTTACTATTTGCAAGACGAGATATGCAAATTAGAACAAAAGGTCAAAGAATGCACAAATATATTACCCGATGACTTGTTGTTGTCTGGTTTTCAATATATTAACGCTGCTACAAATAAATTAATAGCAGCGAATGAATCTTTATTGGGTTTTATTCGAGAGCCGGAATTTAGTTATGATGAAATTAAACAACAAATATCATGTGCAGCATCACAATACATTAAAAATGCTGTAATTGATAAAGTTATATATTATAATGAAGATGATGCTTGTTATTATGACGAAGAAGGTTGTGAAGTAGTAGAGGAATGTTTCGCGGAAACTGATTATTGTCGTAGCTGTGCATATTTAGATTTATATGAGGAATATCGCAAAAACCATCCTAATGGAGCGCAAATAGACAATCGCCTATTTTTATTAAGTTATAATTGCAGACAAAATATAGCTATATTACAAGATCGGCAGTCTTTTATCAAATCTGTTAAGCAATTTGGTAAAGAATATATAGACAAGCCCTTATCATTACTGGATTTTATAATCAAAGACCGAGAAAAAACGCTTAATTTTATTGATAACGAATTGAAGGCCTGTAAAACCCGGCAAGGTAAATTAATAGCAATGATGATAATTGTATTACATGAAGTCGGCAATTTAGTAGAATATAACGGTAAATTATCAGATATACATAAGGCTTTCAAGGACGCATATCCGGGTAAGGTAGGAGCATTAACCGGGATCGTTGATTATATAAACAGCTATAATAATGACGAGTACACCGGAGATAAACAAATTAAAATGGAAGATTTAATACCATTGCTAAATAAATTGAAATAATTCTTGTGGAATACAGTGGAGTTCACGGGGCTCCACTATATTATTTTCAATCTTTGCATCGTGATCGATCACTAACGCCCGGACGCGGGCAAGTGTTCAATTTTTAAAACTTCACGATGCTATGGATAACACCGTAATCGTAACAACTCCCGCGCAACTGCAATCCATTATCAGCGATGCAGTAAACGCGATTCTTCCCAAACTCGCCGACTTCCGGCGCAAAAATGAGCCCGTCGAATCAGACGGAATGAATATTGAGGACGCCGCCCGGTTCCTGACCGAACAGAGCGTCCCCACTACTCGGGCAACGCTCTACAATCACGTATACAAAAATACGATCCCGTACAAGAAGGTCGGACGCCGCATAGTGTTCTCGAAAAAGGCGCTTTTGGCGTGGGTTGATTCACGCACCGTTCGTCCGGAGGACAAGCGAACTGCTGCTACATTGCGTATTGCCGAAAGTGCCAACAGTAAATAACACCAGGGCTATGTATGAAATGAAGATCGCCGCCGGCGCTCGAAGCGAGCGCGCAGCGGCAACCCTTGGTGTCCATACCGACAAAGGTACGCAAAAAACTTTGGCTTTCCACCAGCAGAGGGTCTATGATTTGCTTCAATCAGGCAAAAAATATTCCGTCGCAGACATTTCCGTCGCCCTACGATTATCCGATCCTCGGAGCTGCATACGCGATTTGAGGGCCAAAGGCATCGACATCCTCGATGAATGGGTGCCCAGCGAGCACGGTTCTCGTTTCAAACGGTATTACCTCATAACCCCATCGGGCCAAAGTAATATTGATTGGGAGAGGGTTGGCGAACTTTCCCAGGCGGAAGAACGGTATGAAACTGCAATATTATCTACTCGTTCGGATATTGCGGGCTGCGTTTCTGCTGCGGTTTTGGCTGTTATAGGAAGGGAAACGCCGCCTGTACTTACTGGCGAGATTAAACGCATTTTTGAGGAATATGGACGGCCGTTCGCAAAGTTGGTGCGCGAGGCTTTGGATAGCGGAAACTCACGCGACAATGCGGGAAAGGAGGTGCGACATGAATAAGCGCGTAAACAAGTTTGTAACCATTTCGGACGACGGCAAGGTAACGTATGAAAAATTCCGATGGCTTGCCGAATGGGTGGGATATTGCACAACTCTGCATGACGACATGGAACAACTCGCGTTCCACGAATCTATCGCAAAATATGGCCTTAAAGGAGAGGAACCCACCGAAATAACGGGGGCAGCACTTGAATATTTCAACAGGGAAATACGGCCGGAACTCGACCGCCAGCACGAACGAATGATGAAAGGGCGTGATATATGAAACAAGCAAAACAAGCAAAACAAGCACTTGAAAACGAGTGCGGCGATACGTTCGTATTTTGCCCGTCTTTTTATCACCAGCTGCGTGCAATAAAGAGTGTTGAAACGCGGCTGATGGTGTACGAAGCAGTCGTTGAATATGGCGTATTAGGTAAGGTTCCCGACTTCTCTACGGTTGACCCTTTTGGGCTGATAGATGGTATATTTGCGGCTATTAAATACGTGATTGACAGCACGAAATCAAAACGCGTTTATATCTCGAACGAACGAAGTAAGGCCGGTAAAAATGGCGGTGCCCCGAAAGGGAATCAGAACGCACGCAAACACCCGAAAACAAGCAAAACAAGCAAAACAAGCGTAGATGTAGATGTAGATGTAGATGGAAAAATAAATAAACTCTCTAACGAGAGTAAAGAAAGCGCGGACAAGCCGCGCCGAGGGACTACCAAACGCACGGCGTTTGTCGTCCCCTCGCTCGAAATAGTCAAAGATTATTTTTTGAGGATCGAGGGAACGAATACGGATGCGGAATGCTTTTACGACTATTTCACGGCTAACGGCTGGCGAACCGGTAAAAATCCGATAAAAGATTGGGAAGCCGCCGCGCGAAATTGGATGCGCCGCAAATCCGAATTCAGCAACACGACCCAAAATCAAACTAACCATGAAACGAAGCGAATCTATCAAGACTTATAACCGCCCGGCGCCCGCTGAGGGACTTCCGGAATCGCCCGAGCTTGAAAGAGCCGTTTTGGGTGCTTTGATTCTCGAACCGGATCAACTGCCCGACGTGGCGGAAATCGTCGAAATTTCGGCATTCGTAGACGCAAAAAACGGCAAAATCTACGGCGAGATGCTCTCGATGTTGGAGCGAGGCGATAAAATCGACCTCTATACGCTTTCGCAACGGCCGGAACTGAAAGACCGTGATATGTTGCGCTACTTCTCGGAGCTGACCAGCGCAGTAGGTTCCGGCGTTAACGTGCTGGATCACGCCCGGCAGCTCGCAGACACCGAAACCCGGCGGCGTTTATGCCTTTTCGGCTACGAACTCGCGGCACGCGCTGTGTCGGATCCCGACTGCGTTGTGGATTGGGCCACATCGGAGATAAGCGCAATTGCAGACCGGGTCTCGCGGCCGGATGACATTGCGCCGTTGTCGGATGTCGTGCGAGCTACCCTCGACGATCTGGAGCGACGACAGCAGGCCAGGCAGGCGGGCGAGTGTATCGGCATTCCTACCGGGTTGCAACGGCTTGACGCATTGACCGGCGGCTGGAGAGGCGGGCAGCTCGTGGTATTGGCAGGCAGGCCGGGAATGGGCAAAAGTGCTACGATGCTACATTTTGCCCATGCTGCGGCCGCGTCGGGCATTCCGGTGTGTGTCTATTCGCTGGAAATGCCCGCCGGGCAGCTGGCCGGGCGGATGCTGGTCGGCAGCTCGGGTGTAGATTCGGGAGCGTTTCGCACCGGTAATGTCGACGCTTCGGGGTGGACGAAGATCGAGAAGGCCGGCGCCACCCTTTCGGCTATGCCTATTTTCCTCAACGATAGCGCCAACTTCACGATAGGGGCTATACGCTCGCAATGTAAGGCGATGCACCGCCGGGGACGGTGCGGAATGGTCGTTATCGACTACCTGCAACTTCTCGACACCTCGACCCGCAATCCGAACAGCACCCGCGAGCGGGAGATCGCTGCCGCCAGCCGTTCGGCCAAACTGCTGGCCAAGGAACTCGATGTTCCGGTTATCTTGTTGTCGCAGTTGTCGCGCAAGGTTGAGGAGCGCGCCGATAAAACACCGTTGCTGTCCGACCTCCGGGAATCGGGAGCTATCGAGCAGGACGCCGATATGGTCGTATTTATCGATCGTCCGGTCATGTATGGTGCGCAAATGATTACCACGACCCGCTACGGGCTTATATCGTCCGAAGGCGTCGGGGTGCTGCATGTAGCCAAAAATAGAGAGGGCGCGACGGGTCGGATATACTTTCGGCACAATGAGAGCCTGACCCGGATAGCCGACTACGACAGCCCCGCGACGGATGTAGCTGAGGTGGCCGAGCCATTTTGACGTAATGCGCGATTTGAGCACCTAAAATTTCACGGGTGGGACAAGTGCCCACGACGTGAAAGAAAATAGAAATTTGAAAGAATACACCATGAAAAAACGAATATTATACAATCCTCTGACGGATGAATTTACCACGTTGGGCGATAAGTTTGAGAAAATCGCCCATAATAAGGTCAACGGAATGTACTGTTACAAGCAAAACATAGGCGGCTCTACGCCGCCTATGCCCAACCCAAAATCGTAACCATCCTATGAAAGCCACAGGCAAATGTAATTGTGAAACATTAAAAAACAACTAAAACCATGCAAGAGCAAGACAAACAGCGGGGTGTGTACATCCCCGAGTATGAAGAAGAGGACAAGGCATTAGCGAAAGAGTGGGCGCAGGCACTTCCCGACGCCGAGCATCCCGGTTATGTCCCCAAAGATTCGGCCATAAATCCGAATATCCGGTTTTGAACCAATGCAAACTAAACTATTATCGAATATGAAAGCAAAGACAAACAAGTACGAAGAGTATATTAAAGCCCACGCAGCCGCTATTCCCCAACTTGAGGCCGCAATCCAGCAACTGAAAGTGGCGCGCCTGGACGTATCCACCGAAAGCATTGCGGACATTGTGCTGTCTGACAGCAAGGCGATCCGAACACAGGCGAAACGGCTTGCCGCCGAAGACGCGAAGCAGATCAAGATCGTAACGACACGGGAGGAGCTCACAGCGCGGGCAAATGAGTACATGAATAGCGTCATCGACAATTCACAACAGGCGGTCAAAAATGCGCTGCGTGTCGGTGAGGCTGATGCCCTCGACCCTAAGGCATTTATCGTAAGCGGGGATAAGGTCAAATTGTCTACCGACTGGCTGGCCGACCAGCACCAACGGCGTACGCTCGAAGTGGCAGTAATGCGCGGACGTGTACTTCAGCAATGCGAACAGGTGCGCCGTGCGGTTGAAGCATTGAATACTTTGATCGCGGATCATCCGAGTTTCAAGACTGCGATCCTGCCGGAAGACACGGACTACCGTAGTGTCATTAGGGTATCATACGAAGGTACCATAGAACTCCATCCCGACGCGTTGGATTGCCTCAAAGAATAAGAGAGGGGGATAGTCCCTCTCTCTTATAAGGCATTGTCGAACGAAGCATTGCATTATTCGCAAAGGTAAGGATTATAAACATAATTAGCAAGCGGATAATGGGGAGAAGGACGGAAGGGTGGCCAACTATCGCCGACTATTCGGTGTGGACAAATGAACTGAGCCGGGAGGAACTGATGATAATTATAGACGGCATACGCAATCATCGGATCAACCAAGCGAAGAGGAAGCTCCAGTTTCTACGGGCGCAACGCGACCTCCACCGAGGGTATGGCCGGATGAGAAATAAACAAATAAATCAAAAACCAATCAAGGTATTACACCATGGAAAAAGTAAACAAAGAGATTATGATACAGACCTTAGCGGAACTTGCAGATATGTTACCCGCTGATGGCAGGAAAAGGGATTTTATCAGCATCCGTATTGCCCGGAGAGGCTACACGATATACAGGATGACCCCTCAGACCACAGCGGAGATCATGACAGCCCGGCATATTAATAAAGAGCCGGATAAGAGCGAAGCATGCATAGCAGCGATGGCGCATAGTGTCGCTCTGGCTATCGTTGGCAGCCGCAATGTATTCGCCGGGATCAGAATATGGTTTTTGCGTCGTCGGATAATGCGGCGGGCATCATTGCCCGAGCTGTTCGATGCATACAATAAAACCCTGGCGATGCTTCCTATTGAGGACATATCGCAAATAACCGCTATTATGCTCGGTTTAGCCGAAACGATAGCCAAAGAACCCTAAAATAAACAACCCGCGTTATGGTTTTTACCGTAACGCGGGTAATCCAAACTTGCAACTATGGAGTTCCCTTAGAATAGCAAATTAATGAATTTTTTAATAAGTAGCAATGAGTGCATTATCATTCAAAATAAATGCGGACACCGCAAAGTTAAATAATTTTATCAAATCGCTGAAACTGTTATATCAGTTGTTGGAGAAATTTCCGTCTAACTCAGACGGGTTTAAAGTCATAAATCGCCATATTGCCGATATGGAGGCTCGCGTCGAACAGGCAATGCGCAAAATCGCCCAGATGGAGCAGCAGGCAATGGATGCGGCGTCCAAGGCTACCACCTCGGCCACGACCGGAACTGCTGGCGGCAACTCTACGGCAGGAACAGCGGCTACCCAGGCCGAAACTGCGGCACACCATGACCTGCTTGGTGAGCTAAAAGCCGCTAACGACGAAAAAACAAAGGCAATGGCCCAAATTAGGCTATATTCGAATGAGATCGCACGATTAAAAGCGGATGTCGCCGCGCTCAATAAGGAAGAGCAGCAGAACGGGCAATTGTCTGCAAAGAAAAGGGCGCAAGTATTGGACGCTGCCGTATCTATCGAGGAATACAAGCAGGAAATATCCCAATTGAAGCGGGAGCTCGCCAACCAAATCAAATTGGAGAAGGCCGCCGTCGGCTCGATCAACGAAATGTCCCAGGCACTTACCCGTATGCGTGCGGTGTATGAAAATATGAGCGCCGCGGAACGTGAGGGGGTGCAAGGGCAAACGATGCTTAAAAACATCGAATCGCTCGACACGAAGATCAAAGAACTGGATGCGTCGATGGGCGTCCATACTCGCAATGTCGGCAATTATGCCTCGGGATTCAATATGCTGGGATTCCAAATTCAGCAAGTTGCCCGCGAGTTGCCGTCGCTGGCATATGGCCCGCAAATATTCTTTTCCGCCATATCCAACAACCTGCCGATGCTGGCCGATGAAATAGCACGGGCGAAGAAATCGGTTGATGAATTGAAGAAAGCCGGGCAAACCTTCACGCCCGTATGGAAACAGATAGCATCGTCGATCTTCTCCTGGCAAACCCTGCTTGTGGCCGGCGTAACCGTGCTTACCCTTTACGGCAAGGAGATAACCAACTGGGTAGCGTCGCTGTTCAAAGGTAAAACGACGATAGACGCCTCTGCCGCTGCACTCGAACGCTTTAATTCCGCTATGGCTCAAGGTTCGGTGTCGGCTCAATCCGAATTAACCAAATTGAATCTGCTGTATAGGGCTGCGACAGACCTTTCCAAGCCCTATGAAGAAAGAGCCGAAGCGGTCAAAAAACTGCAAGACATATACCCCGCTTACTTCGGCAATATGGCTGCGGAACAGGTTATGGTCGGGAATGCTGTCGGTGCTTATGAAAACCTGCGCGACGCAATTATCGAGGTCGCACAAGCCAAAGCCGCCCAGGAGCTCATTACAGAAAATGTAATTAAAAAGTTAAAAATAGAGGGTACAGATGAATATAAACGTATTCAATCCTATGCAGATCGCATTGATACATTACAATCGAAAATAAATGATCTGCAAAGTAAGGGCATTAGCAAAAAGTCGCCAATTATAGAAGGTTTGAGTGGTGCTATTGCTGGTTTGGAAAAAGGCATTGAGCGTGCAAGCGAAGCTATCCGCACGAAATTAGAGCTTCCGGATGATATTCCTAATGATATTCGGGAATATCTTGCAATACTTGATGAAAGCAGCGAAGAATTAGCATCTGTTGCAGAAAAATCATTTATAGGGAAAACCCCCGCCGAACTTAACGCAGAATGGAAAAAAGCACGCCAAGAGGCCGAAAGCGCAGCAGAAAAAGCCGCATCCGATCAAGAGCGCAACCTAAAAGAACTTAGCCAGAAACTGCAAAAGCTCCGGGACGATGCATTGCAGGCGGAGGTGGATTCCATGAAGGACGGCACGGCTAAGAAACTCGCCCAAATTGATCTCGACTATCAGAAACGCGCCCGCGCTATACAGGAGGCAGAGGAGCGCATCAGGGAGTTGCAAGGTGGGGAATTGACCAAGGGGCAGCAAGCCCAAATAAAAGCCTTGAACGATGCCAATAATGCCCAGCGCAACGAAGAACGGGCGAGTGTATCGGGTATAGCTATAACTCCAGAGGGATTATCGAATGTTGTCAACAAAGAGATTCAAGCGTGGAATGAGTATTTGAGAAAATACGGAAATTTCCGAGAAAAACTACAAGCGACAAAAGAATATTACGACGAAAGAATTAGAAAAGCTACAACTCAGGGAGACCGAGAAAGGTTGAAAAAAGAGCGCGATGCAGCCCTTGCCGAGATTGAAACTAAACAGTCAGACAATTGGATCGCCTTCTTTTCGTGGATTGAAACCATGTCTAAAAGCATGGCATCAAACATATATAACACTTTGCGCAATCAGCTAAACCAGATGCTTGAGGCGGGTAAAATTTCAATAGAAGAATATGTAAGGGCAACACAGCAACTTGACCAACAATACCGCGACAAGTTGAATGAAAGAGGTAGATTTCAAACATATCAAAATCAAGGAATAAATGGCCTGATTGATAACTACCAGAAACTCGGAGATGCTATGCAGCTCAAAGGTGCCAAAACCGGCGATCAAAATGTGCAAGCAATGGGAGCCTCTATGTCCAAAGCAGCAGGAAAGGCATCGGGAGTGGTTTCTATGATTGATATGATTGTTACATCAATTCATCAGACAATTCAAGCTATGCAACAACTGACGGATAGTATTGTCGAAATGATGGCATCTTTTGGACAAGATGCAGAAATTGATACAACATTAGGCAAATGGGCTGAATTATCAAATTTGATGTCCGAATTTGATAATCATGTGTATTCTTCGTGGGAAAAATTTAAAAGTGGCGACATAATGGGCGCAGCGTCAGAGGCGACCAGTAGCATACTTGGAGTTATTACAAGTATAAATAAATGGATAGATAAAAGTAAAGAAAGAAAAATACAAAAACTCCAAGATCAGATAGATGCATTATCACGTTCTTACGACAGGCTATCGCGTTCAATAGAAAAAGCGTATTCTACAGATGCGAAAGAGTTAATAGAAGACCAAAATAAGTTGCTTGAGCAACAAAAGATATTAATTCAGCGTCAAATACAAGAAGAAAAGAGCAAGAAAGACCCAGATAAAAAACGTATTAAAGAGTGGGAGAAACAATATGAGGAGATAACAAACCTCATAGAAGATAATGCCGCAAAGGCGCAAGATGCTATATTCGGTTCAGACATTCAGGCTGCTATCAATGATTTTGCAGAAGCATATGCCGACGCCTGGGCACAAGGAGAAGACAGGGCAAAATCGGCTAAAGACTTTGTAAAAAACATGATTAAGCAAATGGTGATTGAGGCCATAAAGGCCGATATAAAAGAACCTATGCAAGTCATACGCGATAAGTTGGAGGATTTTTGGGAAGATGGTATTATTACCCAAACGGAGGAGAATATCATTGATGAAATGATTAAAAAACTCAATCAAGATTTGGATGCTTCTTTTGGCTGGGCGGATAAATATTTTGACGACAATACAGCCTCTAAACAACAAGCAACATCCCGAAGCTTTCAAACGATGTCGCAAGATACGGGAGATGAATTAAGCGGTCGTTTCGCCGACATTCAAGGCAAAGTAACCGACATCCGAAACGCTGTAATGTCACAACTTCAAATGCGGGATTCGGTAGAAGGAATTATAGAAGCAATACACAATTGTTTGAATATGGATTCGAGAATCGACGAATTGTCAGCCGCTTATTACGAAAGTTTGCGGATTGATGTGGAAACCCTTTTAGAGGTTAGGGAAATAAACGTAAGCACCAAAAGCATGGATAAGACACTGGGGCGCATTGAGGATGGGATAAATAGCATAAAAAGAAATACCGAAAATTTATAAATTAAATATAGTCTAATATATTCATATGTAAATATTTAGCATTATGACAACCCAACACAATAAGAGTGTAGATGCCATACGGGCGATGGCACTACAAACGGGAGCTTGTGAAAAGATAAACCGCGTCCAAGACTTCCCCGAGCTAATCAAACTGATGTTTACCCCACAAGGGATCGAGTTCTGCCAAGACCACAACTTCCCCTCGGTCGAAGTGTTCAGAAAGAACCGAGACAGTTTAGAAAGGCTGGGAGTATATGTAGATGCGGGAAATATCGCGCTCAAAGGTAAAGAGTACGTATGTATCGTCGGAGATACAGATGCTACTATAGAAGCGGCAGGGACTAAATTCATCCATACGATAATCCTGATGCACGGCGCACGAGCCAAGATCAATGCAAAAGACTACGCCGTACTGAATATCGTAAATATCAGCGGGGAGTATTCGGTAAATAAGGATGGAACCGTTATTGTGTTATAGATAAAGCCGGGATTAATCCCGGCTTTATTCTACGGAGGCAAATTCGCCTAATAAAACATCAAAAATCATCATGCATTCCCATATAGTCCTTAATCTTATCGCATAAATCCATTATATATATTGGAGCAATGGTATTCAGTGCTTTTAATGCCTTGTATTTATTGCTCATACTCATCTTGGATAAATTTACTTGCCTTAATTGTTCAAATAGATTCTTGCGATCAGACTTGCGTTTTGTCTTATTTAGAGCTGCATAGTATAGCTTTGCTGCTTCGTCATATTTACTTATCACAGCGCTATCGCGTTGGTATGACGCATAAATTTCAGAAATAGTATAAGAATATATCTCGGTTTTTATCTTTGCATTCCCATATGTAAAATAAGGTGTGTTTATTAAGCCATAATCAGACCATGCACACCAGAAGGAAATCCAGTCAAATTGTGGGGTTTCAAATAAATTAGAAAAGGTTGTTATTTTAATATCAGAGATTGAATACCGATATTTATAATCTTTACAGTCAATTTTTATTTTATAGGTAATGAACGATACCATACGATAATTGGAATCGTAATTGTTTCGAATATAATCACCTATTTTAGCTCGTCCTGATGCAATTATTGTCCTATTATCGTTATTTAGTAGGGTAATATCAAAATCATCGAAAAGAAGTGCAAACATATTTTGTGCCCGCCCAAATAGTATTACTGCACTATCTCTTGATTCAACAATTTCCTGCACGACCCCCTTTTCATTAGCTTGATGTGGTGCGGCGTGTGTATGTAACAACGGAAATATACTAAGTGCGATTGCAAGGCATTCTAAAGAAAACAATCGAATGAACCCTCGCGCATTATCCTTATGCTTCATATCCCTCGTAGTAATAAGACTGTTCGATGCCTTTGAAAATCACCTCCCGATCATCTGTGCGGTCGGTCAATGCCTGGCCGAGCAAGGCGCGTAATTCCAGATCATTGATCGGGCTGCGTTCCATAGCCTGCAAATACAAATCCTTATCCACCTTCCGCCAGTCCACAACCTGCATCAATCGTTTTTTCAGTATCATGTCAAGCCAGATACGGGTGGCCCGACCGTTGCCCTCCATGAAGGGGTGGGCAATGTTCATTTCCACGTATTTCGCAATTATTTCCTCAAAGGTTGTTTCCGGCATTTGCTCGATCACCGGGAGGATGGCACCCAGATAAAGGCAATTTGCAAATCGGAAACCACCCTTTGCGATATTCAGCGTCCGGATTTTTCCGGCAAAGTCGTACAAACCACCGAACAAATAGCGGTGAATCTCACAAAGCCCGGCCACGGTTCCGACCTCTATACGGTTGATGTCCCCCGATTCGAATAGGGCGCGCGCTTGTTCGAGGCTGGCCGCATCAATCTGGTATGTTTTCTTGTTCATGATGTTAATTTTGCGTGTTATCGACAACAGACAGATACCGCCGCAGGGACGCTATTTCCGCCCCTATTACAAGCCTTTGAAAGGCATCGGGGTATTGCTCGACGTGTGATTGTTCCAATGCCTTGTAATAGCCTATTTTCGCTTCGTCCGAGCCTTTGAGGTTGACGAGCGTGTAGCCGTTGCGCAATAGGTATAGATTCATCAACAGACGGGATGTGCGCCCGTTTCCGTCGATAAACGGATGGATTCGTACCAACTCGTCGTGAAGATATGCAGCTACCAAAACGGGGTGCACGGCCTGTGCCTCCATTTCGGCAAACCTCGACATGAAAGCCTCCATTTGCGGGGCGATAAGGTACGGTTGCGGCGGTGTGTGGGTGCTGCCCGAAATCATGACAGGCACGGTACGATAACGTCCGGCGTTCTCCCTGTCGATCCCGTGCAGTATAAGGGCGTGTATCTCCTTTATCGTTCGCTCGCTTATCTCCGTACTGCTGCGCGCAAAATCTTTGATGTAGTCGATGGCTTCGGCGTGGTTGATCGCTTCGAGGTGTTCGCGCATCGACTTGCCCGCGATCGTTACGCCCTCGTTCACTACAAGCTCCGTTTCTTGCAGGGTCAGCGTGTTCCCCTCGATACGGTTGCTTTCGTAGGTGTATTCGATTGCGAATGCCCCCTCGATCTTTTTCAAAGCCTCAACGGGCAGCGGGCGCAATGCGGACAAACGAGCCTTTAATACGTCGCATTCCTGCAATAGTTCGTGTATCGTTTTCATATTATTCCCCCTTCTCCACCTTGATAAGGTTGCCGCAATGCGGGCAGGTGATTGTGTTCGTCGGTTGAGGGGCGAAAAGTTCCGGAACCGATACACCGAGAGCGCCGGCTATACTTTCCAATGTTCCAATAGTAGGGTTGCCGCTAATATTCCTTGTTAGCGTTATTCGTGTTATACCGAGTTTGTCGGCTAATTCTTGCATTTGCATTCCCTTTTCCTTGCAAATCTCTTTCACTCTTAATTCCATAAATATGCGTGTTTCATTATGATGTTACGCTACAAATATAGGTATTAAATCAATGTAATGTATGCTTTGATGCAAAAAAAACATCATAATGATAATTTTTCGTGTAAAATATTTGTGTTATGAAACATTTTAATGTATCTTTGCATCAACAAAGAAACATTAAATAGTTACAACCATGAAAGCAGCAACCAAATACAACCTTTCGAAGATCATGAAAAACGCCTGGTATCTGAAACGTGCCAATGCCTCGATGTCGTTCTCGGCCTGCCTGAAAAAAGCATGGCGCAATGAGAAGTTGGCGATGCTGACCGCGAAGATCGAGAACCGCCCGACGGAACAGCCGAAGGCCACGGAGTACCGCCCCGAGCTGCTGATAGTGCCCGCGGACTATTACGGCAACAGCAGAACGTACTACGGCGACTAAAAAATAGCGAGATTCAACCAAAATCACGATAAAATTATGAAAAAGAACGTAAACACGACGAGTTCCCCGGGAATAGATTGGCGGGCGGAGTATTGGAAAGGTGTACGCGATTACATCGAACAGGGTGATCGCCTTATCAAGGCACAGCAGCGAATAGTCGAACTAACAAAAGAGCTTATAGAATGCCGTGATATTTTGGCCGGCAGGCGCACAATCAATCAATACCAATGCAAAACCAGCAAACTAAGTTAATACCATGACCACAGCATTAACCCCCTCCGACATTCGGACAATAGCCCGCAAAGCGGCCGATTACATTACCTTCCACTGCGAGGGCCTCAGCAGGGGATTTGAGATTACCCACAAGGGATATATAGCCTTCATCAACTACGAGGCGAAGATGTGCAACGACGAGAGGCAAGATCTCGTGCTGGTTCCGGCGGTTTGGGACGCCGAAGGCAAAGAGTATCCCGATATATCCGAAGCCTTGCAATTAATGTTGAACTAACTAAAAACTATACTACTATGACTATCGAAGCACTCAAGATGGCTAAACTAAGTCCCGCGACAGCCGGTTATCTGGCTATCTATATCAAATTGGCCGATATATTCGGCGAGTTATCGGATACCACGGCGAAAATATATGACGATGTAAACGTGGACAAGATAAATAACGCCTGTTTTAATGCCTTGACGACCGCGCAGGACGAGGTTATGAAACTATTTGTCAATAGTGTAGAAGAAAACATTTGTTCACGCTCAAACGATACGGAAATATGATGACCTACGAACTGGCATACGGCAGCTATACGGTGGGGTATTTCCCCACCGAGGCCGAAGCCGTCCGCCGGGCGGGTTACCTCCCGAAAGGCAGGTACACGATCCGAGAATGGGAAAGGGACGGCGATGTTTTGATGTTTCACCCACAAACAAACAGGGAATATGAGTTTACAAACGAATAAACCCTCCGACTTTAACAGCCTTTCGGAACTTTACATGAAAGCCAGCGAAGCCCGGTTTCAATTACTCCAAGAACGTAGCGAATTCGTCATGGAGATTGTCGAACTACGGATGCAACTGCAAGAACTGCGGGCGCAGGTATCGCCGAGCAAGGCCGTTCAAAAGCCGAAAGGATTATTAATGAAACTTACCCGATAAAAAACTATTGTATTATGAACAGAGACCAAATTTTACGACGGAACGACGAGATAACTGCGGAAACAGATGCGGTAATACGCAGAGGGAAAGAGATTGTGTCCAAATTGGAGAGCGGCGCAATAAAACCGGATGATCCACAGGTAAAGGAGGTACTCCAGCAGCTTATAGAGCGACGGAGGATCGGCAACGAATTTAATGCCGAACTAACCCGGTTGGTGCATGAACAGAGCGACGAACCCACCCGCACCCCACGTTGAGGAATTCCGCATATACCCCGAGGATGCCCCAGCCGTCAATCCGGGCGGCTGGGTTGGTTGTTGGCGTCTATTGTGTCCAAAATACACAAAGGTTACACAAAGGGTAAAAGGTTGCGCCGCTGTCGTTATCCCCGACGCTCTAACGATTCGTTATACCGATTGGATAAAACCCCTAAAAACCCCTAAGGTTTTGCTAAGGGTAAAATGGTGAGATTACGGGGTGGTTACGGGGAGGGTATTTTCAATTTGGACACCGAAAAATCGACTTTTAAACGACTTGATGACCCCAAGGTTACCCCAAGGAAAAACAAGCCTAAAACAAGCGCAAAACGTAAAACAACGGTAAGGTTACGGTAAGGGTAAAACAAAAACAACGTCAAGGTTACGTCAAGGGTAAAGCGGAAACAACAGCGAGATTACAGCGAGGGTCAAAGAATTACAACGAGGTTACAACGAGGGAAAAACAACCCCAAGCAAGGATAATTTTTGCACGTCACTACGCGCGCGTGCGCGAGACAATAGAACTCACGAAACACTTTTACAGGTATATATAATGAATTTTCCGACGTCTATGCGCGCGCGTGCGAAATGAACCCGGACGCCGGCAGCTCTTAATACGGTTTGTGCGACTTATCGAACAATTTAATGCGTTTGTGTGGTGTTTTTACGGGATGTTGTGTGAACTTTTAGAACAATAAGACGGAAATACGCCGGCCAGCCCGTGCTGTCTTTGTATTCAACCAGCGGAAATTTCCGTCCGTTGGGGGGCAGCGGTCGAACTGGTGTTTGTAGGGGATCGACGGCTTTAAAAATGGGCGAAGTTGTGTGTAAATTGTGTACCTGCGCTAAAATAAATCAACCACCTACATCGCTGTAAGTGGTTGGTTTTCAATCGTCGGGGTAGCGGGATTCGAACCCACGACCCCCTGCTCCCAAAGCAGGTGCGCTAACCGGACTGCGCTACACCCCGTCGTTCCCGACCTTGACCCCGTGATTGGCCTTGTGCAACCCCGCGAGGCTGTTGTGTGTCAATCCCGGGCATTCCGACCGGGGGAACCTTCCGGGTTCCGGGTTGCAAAGATAACCGCTTTTTTTCGTTCCGGCAAACTTTTACCCCGAAATCCGCCTTTCCCGGCTGCGTGCCGGATTCCTGTTGGGCGGGGCTGTCTGTTTGCTTGCCGGACGGTTTTTTTGCCGCCCTGTTTTCCAGAAACAGGCGGCTTTCCCGGATATGACTTTGCCGCGATCCGTATGCGTTGCCTTTCGGCTGGAGCCCTGTGGCCTCCGTATTTGCCCGGTTGCGGCCCTGCCTCCGGGCATTCCGGACGGCGCTGCTATTTCGTTGCGGTTATCTCTTCCAACAGGTGTCCGAAATCCTCACCCGGTGCGGGCTTGTACACCGCGAACCCCAGCGCCTGCGCCGCGTCCACATTCTTCTGCCCGTCGTCGATGAAGAGTGTTTGCGCGGGGACGATGCCGCTGTCGGCGATCACCTTGCGGAAGATCGCCTCCGAGGGTTTCAGCTCGCGCAGTTCGTAGGAGAGGTATACCTTGTCGAAATAGTCGTCCATCGTGTGCCCGTCGGCCGTGAATTCGCCGCGGATGACCTCCATCGACGCCGGGTTGTTGTTCGACAACACGTAGGTGCGAATCCCCGCCCCGCGCAGCCGTTCCACCTGGCGCAGTTTCCAGACCGGAACCCCCGCCAGGAACGCGCCGTATGCCCCTGCGATCTGGGCGTCGGTGACATCGTACCGCCCGTCGAGCTTCCGCATCGCGTCGCATGCCTCGTGGAACGACAGGTCGCCCCGCTCCAGCCGTCCGATCATCTCGGCGGGGTAGCAGGGGTTTATCAGTCCGGCGACCCGGTTCATGCCGAGCTCCCTGAATGCCGCTGTACAGCGCTCTATGTCGAGGTCTACGAGGACGCCCCCGAGGTCGAAAATTACATTTTTAATATCTTTCATAGTCATCTAATGTCTTGTCCGTGCGCCGCGTCCGCGGAGTTTGGCTCCGCCGTACTGCTTCCTGCTTCTCCCCGGCGACGCAGCCCGTGTCTGTGCCGTGTGCTGCCCGGCAGGACAGCCCGCTTCCTGCGGTGGCTGCCTGCGTCGTTCCGCCTTATTTTTGGAACTTCATCGTGAAACGCCGCACCGGCCGCAGCACCCACATCGGCAATACCTTGCAAAAGGGGATCCAGGCGCGGTTCCACCAGTCGGGTACGATGCAGCGGCGGCCTTTCCACAACGCCTTCAGCCCTCGGCGCGCACAACTGTCGGGGGTGATGAGCACGCCCAGTTTGCGGCCGATGCGCTGCCAGTAGGGCGTCAGCCCGTAGAGGTCTGTCGCTACGCCCGCCGGGCAAACCGCCGTGACGCGGATGCCCCGTTCGCGCACCTCCTTGGCGAAAGCCACGGAGAACGAGCGCATGTAGGCTTTCGAGGCGCTGTATAGCGCCAGCCCCGGGAACGGCATCCACAGCGAGTAGGACGACATGTTGAGGATGTGCCCCCGCACGCCGCGGCGTACCATGTCCGCGGCGAAGAGGCGGCATAGCTGCGTGACGGTCAGGTCGTGCAGCAGGATGATGCGCTCGATGCGCTCCGCCGGCGTGGCGAGGATGTCGCAGAACGAGAATATCCCGGCGTTGTTGATCACCACGTCGACCACGATCCCCTCGGCTGTCATGCGGTCGTATAACTCCTGTGCCGCCCCGACCCGCGCCAGATCTATCGCAATCACCCGCACGTCGGGCGTCACGGCCGCCGTTGCCCTGTTGCCGCACTCCTTTCCGCTGCCGACGCCTTGCTGCGCACTACCGGCTGCGAGCGCCCCGTTCCCGTCCGTTTCAGCCCCGGGTTCCCCCGTAGCTTCGGCAATCGCCGCCGCCGGTTCGCGTCCCGGCGCCCCGCTTCCGTCTGCGGATGCTGCAACTCCCAGTCCTTCCGCAACTTTCGATTTTTTGGCAACTTCCGATCCTTCCGCGGCTTCCGGCTCTTTCGCGGCTGCTTTTCGCCCGGCCGGCCGGGCATTCCGTATCTCTTCCGCCACGGCTTCGAGCGGTGCGCGGTTGTCGCCCGCGATCACCAGCCGGTAGCCCAGCGCTGCCAGCCGCAGGGCGTAGCAGCGCCCGATGCCCGACCCGGC
>OLNX01000101.1_pt1 | contig 90537 bp, 89 predicted proteins | sample 1672611 | NCBI WGS metagenome assembly OLNX01 (sample SAMEA3136705, study PRJEB25190) | human gut metagenome | reverse complement strand
CAAAGGTATCTAAAGCAGAAGCTAGTTGATATTTAACGGTGAAGTGCACTAACCGTTAAACTTATATAACTAAACTTCTGCTAGGATGTCTGAAGAAATTTGCGCAAAACTATTGACAGTACCTAGAGGTTATAATAGTAAAGGAATATATTTAAGAATGAGGGATGCAAAATGATGAGTTTCGTGAAAAAGAATAAATATATCCTCGTAGCGGCTGCGATTTTGCTCGCAGGCAGCTATGGTGGCTATAAATATTATCAAAGCACGCAGGTTACAACTACTGCTGTTAAGATGGGCGAAGTAAAAAAAGGTAACATTATGCAAACTGTTTCGGCAACCGGCGCATTAAGCGCACAGGATAATGTTGATATCAGCTCCAAGATTACCGGACGAATTGTTGAGGTACTGGTTAAAGAAAACCAGCATGTCAACGCCGGTGACGTACTGGTGCGCCTTGATGCAACATCTTTGAACGCAACGCTGGCTCAGATGCAGGCCAAGCTGCATAATGCCCAGGCTAACTATGAGCGTAATCTGAACCTGCTGAACCGCGGTGCTATCAGCCAATCAACATTTGACAGCGTGGAAGCAGATTATCTTGTAGCCAAGAGCAACTATGAAAAGGCTGCTTCTGATGTTAATGATACTGTTATTACCACGCCGATTTCCGGTTACATTATCGGTAAGCCTACACCGGTTGGCCAGACTATCAGCTCCGGTATCAGCACACCGCAGGTTATTATGTCTGTGGCAACACTGGATAATATGGAGATTGAAGCACTTGTCGATGAATCCGATATCGGTCAGGTTAAGGACGGGCAAAAGGTAAAGTTTACTGTTGATGCTTATCCCAACGAAACATTTACCGGTAAGGTACGCTTGATTTCCCGTAGTGCAACTACGGAAAACAACGTTATCTATTATAAGGTTTATGTTACTGTTGATGATGCTAAGGGCAAGCTGCTGCCGACTATGACAGCAAGAACCGAGATTATTATCGATGAAGCAAACGATGTAACCATTGTGCCTTTAAACTGCATATACAGTGAGGGCAGCCGCCACTACGTAAAGCTATATAACGAAAAGACTAAGGAAACACGTGATGTAGATGTAAAACTCGGTCTGACAAGCGACAGCGAGGTAGCTGTTACAGCAACCGGTCTCAGCGTTGGTGACAAGCTGCTGGTGAAGAAGGCTGTCAGCAAGCAGACCAGTAACAGAATGGGCCCCCCGCCGATGCACTAAGGAGGCGTTAGCTTTATGTCTGTTATCGAATTAAAAGATATTATGAAAACCTATCAGATGGGTGACAGCGTGGTACACGCGCTTTATCACGTAAATCTCAAGATAGAACCCGGTGAATTTACTTCTATTATGGGGCCTTCCGGCAGCGGTAAATCCACGATGATGAATATTCTCGGCTGTCTGGACAGACCGACATCCGGCGAGTATTTTCTTGATGGCAAGGAGATTGCTGGCTATGATGACGATGAGCTGGCGCATACACGTAATGCAAAGATAGGCTTTGTCTTCCAAAACTTTAATCTGCTAGCTAAGCTGACAGCACAGGAGAATGTAGCCTTACCGCTCGTATATGCCGGTGTAGATGAAGAAGAACGCATGGAGCGCGCAAAGAAGGCGTTGGAGGCCGTTGGTCTGGGCGAGAGACTTGAGCATAAGCCTATGGAGATGAGCGGTGGTCAGCGTCAGCGTGTAGCCATTGCCAGAGCCTTAATCAATAACCCGGCTATTATAATGGCCGATGAGCCTACAGGCAATCTTGATACCAAATCCAGTTACGAGATTATGGATATTTTCAAGAAAATGAATGAGAGCGGCAAGACTGTGGTTATGGTTACCCATGAACCGGATATTGCCGAGCAGACGAAGCGTATCCTGGTAATGCGTGACGGACAGCTGGTAAGTGATGAACGCAGCGGCGGTAAGACTGATTATGCTGCTATAGAGCTGCAGCATATGCGCTACGGTACGCAAAGCTGATAAAGGAAGGTAGATATTTATGTTGAATGAAAGCATTAAAATGGCTTTGCAGGGCATGGTTTCCAATAAACTGCGCACCTTCCTGACGCTTCTTGGTATTATCATCGGTGTTGGTGCCGTTATTGCGATGGTCAGCCTGGGCTTTGGCCTGAAGGAGAATGTTAAGAGCAATATCTCCAAGCTGGGCAGTAATCTGTTGATTATCACTTCCGGCGGCCGTACCTCTACCGGTGCACGACTGGCAGCAGGTGAAGGCGTTAAGCTGACGTATGATGATATGCAGGCTATCGGAAAGCAGGTTGACGGCATTGCCAACATTACGGCTAGTGTCAACAGAAGCTATCAAATGGTTGCAGGCAATCAGAACTGGACCAGCCGTGTTGAAGGTACAACGCCCAGCAACTTTACCATTTCCAGCCTGGAGGTTGATGACGGACGTATTTTGAATGATCGTGACCTCATAAGCCGCGGCAGAGTGGCAGTTATCGGTAAGACTGTTGCTGACAGTTTGTTCCCCGAGGGCAATCCTGTTGGTAAGATTATGCGTATTAACAAGGCACCGTTTCAGGTTGTCGGTGTTTTGAAAAGCAAGGGTCAGGGCAGCATGGGCATGGATCAGGACGACGTGGTTTATGTTCCCCTGACTACGGCACAGAACCGTATGATGGGTATTACGAATGTACAGCGCATCACAGTGCAGGCTGAAAATGAAAATATTATCAATGATGTGCAGGCCGATGTAGAACAGGTGCTGCGCACCCGCCACAAAATTAAAGAGGGCGCTAACGATGATTTTACTGTAGGCAACATGGCGCAGATTATGGAAACTATGATGGAAACAGCCAATAATATTACGATACTTCTCGGCTGTATTGCTGCTATCAGCCTTTTGGTCGGCGGTATCGGTATTATGAATATTATGCTGGTGTCTGTAACGGAGCGTACGCGTGAGATTGGTATCCGCAAGGCTTTGGGTGCAACATATAATAATATCCTGCTGCAGTTCTTGGTTGAATCCATGGTAATAGGTATTATCGGCGGCACATTAGGTGTAATGCTTGGTATCGGTGCTTCCTGTATTATCAGCAGTATGGCAGGATGGAATACGGTTATTTCCGTCTGGGCGATTGTTATTGCGGTAATCTTTTCGGTCGGCATCGGACTGTTCTTCGGCATTTATCCGGCACGTAAGGCAGCGCTGCTTGATCCGATTGATGCTTTGAGATACGAGTAAAATAATATGATAAAGTGAAGAGAGGTTATCTTCACTTTATCTCTAAAATTGGAGAAAAAATGACAAAACGAGAACCTAACCCCCCTACATTTAAAGATTATTTGCAGGCCTTTTCAGATTATCTGAGAAGGCCTAAAACTGTTTTTGATGTTAAAGACCGCACAAAGGGAATTTTATTGCTTATTGCGATAATAATTCTGCTGCAGAAGGTTGTACAAATGCTGAGTGATTGATATAATAAAATAATAGAAAAGTGTTGAGCAAGGAGGATGACTGTGACGGGAAAGGGACTTGGTATTTTAGGCGGGACCTTTGATCCTATTCATATAGGGCATCTGCGTATTGCTGAAGCTATTTACGAACGTATTGCACTGGAACAAATTATTTTTATCCCGGCTTTTGTACCACCGCATAAGGTAGGACAGGATTATGCGCCGGCAGAGCATCGTTATGCGATGACCGAACTGGCGGTAAAGCCGTATACGCATTTTACCGTGTCGGATATGGAGTTGCGGCGTAGCGGCGTATCCTATACGATAGATACCCTGCGAGAGCTGCGGCAGATATATCCGGATAAGGAGCTTTATTTTATTATCGGAGCTGATTCGGTGGCTCAGCTGCATACATGGAATTCTATCAACGAAATGCTGCAGCTGGCAACCTTTGTAGCTGCCGGCAGACCGGGTTACGAAGGTGTGATGGAAGAAGTAGTGCATCATTTGGGCGCTGCTGCCGCAGAAAGAATTATGTTGCTGCATACACCCGAATATGATATTTCATCTACCGAAATAAGGACAAGGCTGCATGAAGGAGCGAGCCTGGCGGGTTTGGTGCCGCAGGCTGTGGAGCAATATATCAATGCTCACAATTTATATCAAAGGCAGGGATGAAGCAGAAATGATGACAATAGACGAAATGAAACAGCTTTTGCAGGCTTCCTTGCCGCCGAAGCGTTATAAACATTCTGTACACGTTTACGAAACCGCTTTGGAACTGGCAAAGTCACATAAGCTGCCGGAAGAAAAAATAGCGATTTGCGCGCTGCTGCATGATTGCGGCCGTGAGGTTGCCAGCAAGGAAAGTGCGGCGGAGGCAGATGCACTGGGAATTGCTATTGATGATGTAGAACGTAATCAGCCGATTTTGCTGCATGCCAAATTAGGTGTATACTATGCGCAGACCAAATATGGTGTAACAGATAAGGAAATTTTGGCAGGGATTTCGCAGCATACAACCGGTGCCGCCCACATGACGGATTTGGCAAAGGTTGTATTTTTGGCAGATATGATTGAACCGGGAAGAGATTTCCCGGGGATAGAGGATTTGCGCAAGCTGGCACATAAAAGCCTTGATAAAGCAATGCTTAAGGCTTACAGCAATACTATTGAATATCTGCTTGCCGGCGGACAATTAATTCATCCGCATTGCATTGACGGTTATAATGAGCTGATGCTGGCGCAGAAATCAGTTAACAAATAGGCAGGGCAAGTATGGAAGAGAATAATAATCAACAGCAGCCGGCAAAACGTCGCATCAGGCGGAAGTTTCGCTGGGGAAGATTGCTTTGCTTGCTGCTTTTTGCAGGACTTTTAGGAACAGCACTTTTTTTCGGAACCTGCTGGATTTATAACAATTTTATCAATCCGCCGCATGTAAGCGTAACTGCGGCAGATGATAAAATACGTGATGACCAGAAGCTCAATGAACGCATCAACGTTCTGCTGCTGGGAATTGATGATGGTGACAGCGAAGCGGCGGAAAGCGAGCCTAAGCGTACAGATGCGATTATTTTGCTGAGCTTTGATCCGCAGAATAATAAGGTTGCGGTTTTATCTATTCCGCGTGATACGAAGGTAATACTTCCGGGACACAAGGATCCGGAGAAGATTAATGCGGCTTATGCCTATGGCGGAGCTGTGATGGCGAAGCAGACTGTTGCTAATCTGCTGCGTGTACCTATCCATTATTATGCGTTGGCAAACTGGCGTGGTTTTATTGATGTCGTAAATTTAATCGGCGGCGTAGATATTTACGTAGACAAGGATATGTATTACGAGGATCCATATGCTGATTTGGTTATTGATATCAAGCATGGCTATCAGCATATGGATGGTGAAACTGCCGGTAAATATGTGCGTTTCCGCAAGGATGAGCTTGGTGATATCGGACGCGTGCAAAGACAGCAGAAATTCCTGAAGGCAGCGGCTGAGCAGATGTTTTCCGTGCAAAATGTAGCTAAAATAAGCAATCTGCTGGCAACGTTGGACAAATATGTAGAAACAGATCTTAATACGTTGACGATGCTTAAGGCTGCCAACAGTTTTAAGCTGTTTGGCGATGATAAGCTGCGCAGCTGCATGCTTTATGGCAAATTTGACGATAGCTCCGGTGTAAGCTATTGGAATGCCGAGCAGGCTGACGTAAACAAATCCTTGGATGAGCTGGGTATACCTTATCTTAAAGATGAGGAAGATACCGCAACAGAAGCAGAAGAAGAGCCGAAGGAGCATCTGCAGCCTAAGGATAGAGATGAATTGGAAAAAGAAGCAAAGTTTGCTGAAAAGGCAAGCAATAATTAAGGAGGATGTTTAATGGAAACTAAAGACATTGCACAAAAAATTGCGGCTGCGGCCAATGACAAAAAAGCAAAGGATATACTTTTATTAAATATGGAGGGCTTATCTCCCGTTACAGATTTTTATGTAATCTGCAGCGCCGGCAACAGCACTCTGGTTAAGGCAATTGCTGATAATATCGAGGATAAGCTGGCAGAAGCAGGCGTGCATCCTACCCATAAGGAAGGCTATGCCGACGCACGTTGGGTACTGTTGGATTACGGTGATGTTGTTGCTCACGTTTTCCTGGAGGAAGAACGCGATTTTTATAATTTAGAGCAGCTGTGGGCAGATGCTCCGTCTGAAAGCTTTGTGGAGAATACGGATGATTGATAATAAAAAATTCAGCAGAGCTAAAAAGGCTCCTGTTGTTACGAACAATACTAAATACCGCCCCGGTGATGTAGTCAGCTTAAAGGTTGTACGTATGAATGAAAATGCAGCCTTCCTTGACGCAGGCACCGGTAATACCTCTGACGATATCATGCTGCATAAGCTGCAGCAGACCTCTGAGGTTAATATTGGCGATGAGGTAAAGGTATATCTTTACCTTGATCCCAGCAAGCGTCTGACGGCCAGCATGAAGCTGCCGAAGATGCGTGAAGGCCAATTAGGCTATGTACGTGTGCTGAGCGTTACCCGTGACGGCGGCTTCGTTGATATCGGCGCAGAGCGTGGTGTGTTCCTGCCCTATAGCCAGATGCGCGGCCATGTAAACCCCGGTCAGCTCGTGTGGGTAAGACTGTATCGCGATAAGAGCGGCCGTCAGGCTGTGACGATGCGCGTAGAAGAAGATATGGTGAAGGCTTCCAAGCCTGCAGAAGGCTTGAAAATCGGTGACAAGGTTACCGGTACGATTTACAACATTCTGCCGGAAGGCTTCTTCCTTTTTACCAACCAACGCTTTATTGCTTTCCTGCATCGCAGTGAAGTGCCCGGTGGCAGACTTGATTTCGGCCAGGAGGTTACCTGCCGTGTAACCTATCTGCGTGAGGACGGACGTATTAACGTTTCTATGCGTCTGCAAAAGGAGAATGCACTTGTTGCGGATGCTCAGGATATATATGATTTCCTGGTGAAGCGTAACGGCAGCATGCCTTACTGCGATTCTACGCCGCTGGAGATTATCAAGCAGAAGTTTGGTATCAGCAAGGCTGCCTTCAAGCGTGCTCTGGGCCATCTGATGAAAGAGGGCAAGGTGCGTCAGGAGAACGGCTGGACCTATCTGACGGAAGGACAGCAAGAAAAGTAATTTTAATATTTGAAGCACAAAAAAACCTGTTAGCTGAGTTTTTCAGCTAACAGGTTTTAATTATCTCAGTCTGAAGGTGAAGGGTAAGCGCAAATAGCAGCGAACCTTTTGGCCGTTAGTACCGACAGCGCTGGTGAAGCGCCATTTATAAGCGGCATTGATACCTGCCTGGTCGAGGTTAGCGTTACCGCTGGAGCTTACGAGGGTAACCTCATCAACAGTACCGTTGGTGTTTACCAGAAGGCGTACAACGCCTGAACCGGTGATGCCTGCATTGCGTTCTGCAGCAGGATATACAGGGTCAATCTTGCGCACGATACGCGGCATAATTGCAACAGAAGCGTTGCCGCTGCCACCGCCGCTGCCACTGCCTGTACCGCTGCCGTTGCCTGTGCCGTGGCCGCTGCCGTTACCGCCGCCACTGCCGGAGCCGGTGCCGGGGCCGACACCGCTGCCATGGCCGCTGCCTTGACCTGTGCCGCTGCCCTTACGGGCAACCTTTTTCACAGCAGATTTTTTATGTACAGGTTGAGGCTTATTCTCATCGTTTTTCCAGATAGCCTCCGGATCCGGTGTAGGCTCTTCCTGCACATCTTCTTCAGTAGAGTTTTCTTCGTCGTTTGCATTACTGTCTTCAATGTCGGCATCATTGCCGCCACCACCGCCGCCGCCGCCAAACAGTGATACCTCTACGATATCGTTAGCAGGCGGATGCGATAAATTAAACAGTCCGACGAAGCTTACGAAAAGTAAGATAAAAATATGTGTTACGATAGAACCGATAAAGCCGATTCTACTGCGTTGACCAGAATTCATTATTTACCAGCTCCATCCGTTGCCAAACCAAAGCGGGTAATACCTGCGCCTTTAAGTTTATCAATAAGTTCAATAACACGACCGTAATCAACATCCTTGTCTGCTCTGATAACAATAGCAAAACGAGGATTATTTTTTTGCTCGATTGAGGATTGGGTTATTAAAGATTGGATATCTGTCGGCGCATCGCCAAGATAAAGAGAGCCGTCATTTTTCAAGGATACAGCGAAAGTTGTCGTTGTATCCGTAGCAGCATGTGCTGCCTGCGGCAGTTTAACGGGAATGGTTTTCAGGTCGATCATGTACATGGTGCTGAGCATGAAGAATACCAGCAGGAAGAACATGATATCGATCATAGGGATAATAATAAGCTCCGGTGTTTTTCTGTCACGTACATTGCGCAGCTGCATTATTTACCACTCCTTGTTTCTGCTTCGAGAAGAGCACTGAAGCATTGCTCCATGTCGGTAATCATATTATCCATACGATGGGCAAAATAAGAGTGTGCGCACAAGGAAAGAATAGCTACGCAAAGACCGGTAGCAGTAGCGATAAGTGCTTCGCCGATACCGCCGGTGATAGCGATAGGAGCGCCGGATTCCAGATTGAAGATACTGAAGGCACCGATCATACCAACGATGGTACCGAGCAGGCCCAGCAGCGGGGACATAGTAACAATAATAGCAAGGTAGTCCAGTTTATTTTTCAGTTTAGCAATGAAAATACCTGCCTGGCTTTCCAAAAATGCTTTTTGTTGTTCTCTGCCATCGGTAATTTTAGCTGCATCAGCAACGATTTTAGCGCATTCGCCGTTGGTTGCTTCTGCTAATTGAAAAGCTTCTTCTATTTCGTCAGCTCGCAAAAGTTCGCAATACTTAGCGGCAAATGGCTGACCGCTGTCTTCTGCCTTGTAAAACAGAAAACGCTCAATTGCAATTGCAATTACTGCGATTGAACAGAAAAGCAGCGGCCACATAACGAGACCGCCTTTGTGAAAATACATGATTGTTTGTTGAATTGCTTCCATGAATTGCCTCCTAAAAATACTCATCAAAAAATTTTTGGCAGCAGCAACTGCCTCAGCTTGTTTTGAAAAGTGTTACAAGCTGAATAAGGTTAATTTATAGTATATATTATCAATATGCAAAAAGCAAGAGGTAAGAAAAGATAATTAGCTAAAAGTGTTTAGAATGTAACAGTGAGTGACTTAAGGTAGCAGAGAAATAAAAGCGAGGTATTTCTTTATGTAGAAATTAATGGAAAAGGCATAAAATGATTTGGGAATTCAAAGCATATTTTTAGTTTTTCCGGAGTTTTTCTCATTCATCTGCCTATCTCTTGCAGATTTCCTTACAATGGTATATAATTTATCTAATCCAGATTATACAAATCACGATTAGATAAATGAGGTGAGTAAGATGTTCATCGGTCGCGAGGAAGAATTAAAATTTTTAGAGGACAGATATAATAGTGCGGACGGTCAGCTTGTAGTGCTTTACGGCAGACGACGTGTAGGCAAAACAGAGTTGCTGCGTCAATTTTGTCAAGATAAAGAGCATATTTTTTATACTTGTACAGAAATTATTGATGAAAAACAGCTTGAAGCGTTTAGTCAGCGATTATTGGAAAAAAATCACCAGGCGGCAAAATATATTACACGCTTCAGTGATTGGGAGCAGGCCTTGCTCAGTATATCGGAGCTGGCAAAAGAGAAAAAAATAGTAGTTGTTATTGACGAATTCCCCTATATGGTAAAAGGGAATAATGCTATTCCTTCTATTTTGCAAAAGCTGTGGGATGAGGTTTTAAAGCAGTCTAATGTAATGCTGATTTTGTGTGGCAGCGCAATGTCATTTATAGAAAAAGAGGTTTTAGCAGAGAAAAATCCGCTTTATGGACGTGCTACAGGAATTTTAAAAATGCAGGCAATGGATTTTTATTCTGCACAACAGTTTTTTCCTAATTACAGCACGGAAGACAAAATTACTGCTTATGCAATTTTGGGCGGCATTCCGCATTACTTAAAACAATTCTCCGATAAGTACTCTTTGGGTGAAAATATTGTACGCAGTATTTTAAGCAGAGGCAGTGTGCTATATAGTGAAGTGGAGTTTCTTATGCGTCAGGAGCTGCGTGAGACAAGCGTTTATAATGCAGTGATTGAAGCTGTGGCTTTAGGAAATACACAATTAAATGATATTCATCAAAAAACGCAGATTGATAAAAGCAAGCTGAGCGTATATTTGAAAAATCTTTTGGAATTGGGAATTATGTGTAGGGAGTTTTCTGTGGATGCCAATATTAAAGAGCAGGCTAATACACAGAGAGGCTTATATAAGGTTACCGACAATTTCTTCGGTTTTTGGTATGCCTTTGTGTTCCCGAATTTATCTGAGCTGGAATCAGGCGATGCAGGAGGGATTTATCAATATGTTGTCAAGCCTGAGCTAGAGCGTTTTACATCGTATGTATTTGAAGATGTTTGCCAGCAATATTTGCGTAAGCAGAATAGAAAACATGACTTGCCATTTTATTTTACGAAGATTGGCCGTTGGTGGAACAAGACTGATGAAATAGATATTATGGCAGTTGATTACAGGCAAACGCAAATACTTTTGGGCGAGTGTAAATATAAGCACAGACCGGTGGATGTAAAGGATCTTAAGCATTTCTTAGCAAAAAAAGTAGCGCAGGATAAGAGTTTATATTATTATTTCTTTTCCAAAGCCGGTTATACAGAGCAGGCGGTTGCTTATGCGGCAGAACAGGGAATAAAGTTAGTTGGTTTGGATGAGCTGGTGTAGGTGTAAGAGAAGGCATAAAATATTTCTAGTGCTTTGTAGATCTTTAGAGGAATGGCTTTGCGACAAAGTTTTGCATATAGAGCAGGGGCAATTAAAGTAGTTAATCTAATCCAGATTATACAAATCACGATTAGATAAATATTTGGAAGCATGGAACGCCGGAAGCTTCAAAGTTTTTACTTTGGACTTTCCGGTGTTTTTGATTTCCAGTAATTGTCTGTTTTATTGACAGAAAATCAAAGATGTGCTATAATTCTGACAAATAAAATGTAATAAATATAACATTAAAAACAAAAATGCTAGAACTATCAGGTGTCGAAAGACTTAATAAGTAAGCAGGTGCGAAGCCTGCGCTGTCACGCAGCTGTAAAGTGGAGCAAGCCTTAATTATGTCACTGGGAAACCGGGAAGGCAAGGCTTGCGAGGAAACTGAGCCAGAAGAATTGCCTGAGAAAGAAAAGACCAAAGTATGCTGCGAGTGACAGGTGAATGGTAAAGGACAAGTGCGTCCTTCTGTCATGGTGCAGAAGGGCGTTTTTCTTGCCGGAATACTGAACGTCCTTGATAAAATATGCTTTTAGCCGGAGTCGCACGCGAAACTCGGACAGCTCTGTGGCAATGGTTAAAAAATAAATTTTTTATGAGGTGTATGAGTATGATGAAAAACAAAAAAGCGCTGGTTATGTCAGTGCTGTGCGCTGTTGCCGGCGTAGGCTTTGTAATGTCTGCTAGTGCTGCAGACTTGCATGGTAATTTGGATGAGGTTGTTGTTGAAGGAAGCAAGGATGTACTGCCGGGTGGCTATACTTTAAAAACTTCTTCCGTTGGTATTATTGGTGACAAACCAATTAGTGATACGCCGTTTACTAAGGTGAATCTGTCTAATAAATCAGTAACATCTTTTGAAGTACCTGGCGAAGGTTTATCTAGCGCTCTTATGAATGTACCGTCTATTAAATCTGCTTCTAGTACAATGATGTTAATATCAGAGGACAACGCGTTAATGGTTATCAATTTTATATTAATGGAGTGCCAGGACTGTTGACTCAAACTAATATTCCAACAAATTTTATTGAAAATATTGAAGTTACATCTGGTCCGGCTATGAGCTTTACTGGTACTACTACACAGGAAACCGCTGGCGGTATGGTAAACATGGTATCTAAGAGAGCCGGTGAAGAAGATGTAACAAAATATAAGCAAACTTTTTCTGGCAAGAGTTCTTTTGGCGAATATATTGATATTGGTCGTCGATTCGGTCAGAACAAAGAATTGGGTTTAAGAGTTAATGCACAAAATATATCTGGTGAAACTCAGGTACCTGGTGAAAAATTGGCTGCAAGAGATTTCTTTATGAATTTAGATCACAAAGATGATAAAAGCAATACAAATTTTTTAGCTGGTTATAGGTATGTAAAGCATGAAAATGGTGTTAGATGGTTCCAATATGGTAATGGTGTAACCAATATTCCTTCTGCACCGAATGCTAAAAATAATTACAGTTTCCAAGGACAGCAAATGGAGTATGATACATGGCTGTTAACGCTGAATCATGAGCAAAAAATTAATGATAATTGGTCTGCTTATGTAAATGCTGGCTATAGCAAATATGATTTATCTACTAATTATAATGCTAAGAGTAGTGCATATATTATCCAAAATAACAATGGTGATTTTGTTGCTCAAAGCTGGTCTAAAACTTTCCCTGTATCGTCTTATTATGCGCAAATCGGTGTTAAAGGCGATGTAAAGATGGGCGAAGTAACCAACCATATTGCACTTTCTGTAGACGAAGCATGGTATAATAATGGTAGCGGCATTGATGGTGTAAAATTTAACAATGGTGTTCATGGCAATATTTACAATAATACGCATATCGTTGGAGATCCTTTACCAAATAAAAAATTTGGTACTTGGTCGGCTAAGTCGAAATATTATGGAATATCTTTGGCAGATACAATTGATTATGGTAAAGCTTCTTTGCTGTTAGGTATTCATAGTCATAAGGCTGATGTAACTACCTATAATCCTGATAATGGTGTGAAGAAGGGCAATGAAACAAGTCGTTCTAATAGTCCAACTTATGCTTTAAGCTATAAACCTACTGATAATTGGACTATGTATGCAAGCCATACAGAGAGCTTTAATAAAGGTGCATTAGTTCCACAAAGTGCGAATGGAAACTCTTTGCAGAATGCAAGCGAAATGCTGTCGCCGACAAAAACTAAACAAAATGAAGTAGGTATCAAATATAACAATAATAATTTTTATACTGCATTAAGCTTCTTTGATATTAAACAGGAAAGTAACTATGATGTACAAAGATCAGATGGTTGGTACCGTGTTCAAGATGGCGAGAATGAATATAAAGGTGTTGAATTATCTGCAAGTGCTCAACTGAATAAATGGAATCTGATGGGCGGCGTTATGTATATGGATGCTAAAGTTAACGATGCGCAAGATAAATCAATTAATGGCACGAGAATCAATGGTTTGTCTAAATGGAATGGTGTATTGGGCGTAGAATATGCTGCTGACGATAAATTCTCGGCGCTTGGAAGAGTTTTGTACAATGGTTCAGCAACTATTAAAAACGAAACTTTGAGTGTACCGTCTTATTGCACTTTAGATATGGGAGTAAAATATAAGACTAAATTGTCTAATACTCCTGTAACTTTGTCTGCCATGTGCTATAATGTAACGGGCAAGGATTATTGGATTACTTCTGGCAATACTACGATTTTGTCTAATCCTAGAACAGTAATGTTGTCTGCTGAATTTGATCTGTAATATGTGATTAAATAAAGGTTGTTACAATAATGTAGCAACCTTTATTTTGTAATAGGAGGAAATTATGAAGTTAAAACGATTAACAACAGCTTTGCTTGCTATTGTTTTTTGTGCTTGCTTGTTAGCTGGCTGTGGAAATGATAAGCAACATAGTAGCGATGAAAAGAATAAAATAAGTATTACTGATAGTCTTGGTCGGAAAGTCGTTTTAGATAAACCTGTGAGCAGAGCTGTTGTTGCTAATGCTTATAATACAGAACTTATCAATGCTATTGGTGCTATTGATGATGTTGTGGGTGTGGATTTTAATATTTATCAGGATCAGGAAGGGTTTAAAAATAAATTTACGAAAGATATGGTGATTGGTAAAAGTCAGCGTGAATTGAATTATGAAAAAATTATTGAGCTAAAACCGGAAGTTTTGATATTAACGAGTAATGGAGCTTGGCAAGATGCAGAAGCTAAATTAAGCCCCTTTGGTATCAAAGTTATTAATGTAGATGCCTATTATACTGATAAATTTGAGGATAATTTGCTGCTACTGGGGAAAATTTTTGGTAAAGAAAAAGAAGCAGTCGAGTGTGCTGATTATTTTTCGTCTAAATTGAAATATATAGATGAACAATTAAAGAACGTTCCGCGAAGAAGTATTTATTTTGAATATCGTAAAGCGGGAAATACTACTATTCCAGGAAACTATTTTTATGAGATGGTTAATCTAGCGCATGGTGATAATATTTTTAAAGAAGCCAAAAATGTTAATATAGATATCGAAGCAGTTATTGAAAAAAATCCACAGTATATTGTCAAAGTTTCAGATACAAATGTTTTCTCTTCTTACAATCCGCCAACAGTTGCAGAGCATAAGGCTATTTATGATAATATTTGTTCTCGACCTGGGTGGGATCAAATTGATGCAGTAAAGAATAAAAAAATCTTACTATTATCACATTATGTGCATGGTGGTGCTTCCAAATTAGTTGGCACCATGTATATCGCAAAGTTTTTGTATCCGGAATATTTACCAGATTTGCATCCAGAAAATGTTTTTAAGGATTGGCTGACTAAATATCAGCATTTGGATTATGTTGCGGGACATACTTATCCTGCGTTTAAATTGGATGAGTGATATGAAAGATTTAGAAAAGGAATATGAGAATACAAACAAGAAAAAATTATTGATGATTGCATCAGCAATAATTATTATGCTTGTATCTGCCTATGTTTTTACAACATTAGGAATGAAAAATATTAGTGCAATGCAGACGTTTGTTGCTATAAGTAAAGCTTTTTGCGGAACACTGGATAATGGCGCTGATGCAGCAAGCAACAAGATGATTATGCTTTTGAGATTGCCACGTATTGCTTTAGCGATGTTAGCAGGTATTGGCTTGGCTGTATCTGGTGCGGTAATGCAATCGTTAACGAGGAATTATCTTGTAAGCCCGTTTACATTAGGAATCTCCTCAGCGGCTGCATTTGGTGCGTCGATGAGCATAGTATTTGGTGTTGGTTTATTCTTCCAAAGTGAAGTGGGAATGATTAGTTGTGCGTTTATGGCTTCGTGCATTTGTGGCTGTATAGTTTATGGAATATCGCGTTACATTGGTTTAAATCCAAGTTCCATTGTTCTTGTCGGTATATCACTTAATTATCTTTTTAGTGCAATGACAGCAACCATAGAATTCTTTGCAAAGGAGCATAAGTTAGAGGCTGTTGTGCAATGGACGTTTGGTTCTTTTAATAGAGCAACATGGGATAGCGTTTTGATTACAGCAGGTGTTATTTGTTTAGGATTTGTTGTATTAATGTTATATAGTCTTAAGTTGAATGTTATGGCAACGAATAATGATGAAATGGCCAAAAGTTTAGGTATAAACATTAATAAAGCAAGAGTCATTTGTGGAATGACGTCCATATTACTCACAGCTACAATAATCAGCTTTACTGGTGTAATTGGTTTTGTTGGATTGATTGCACCGCATATAGCAAGAGTTTTGATTGGCGATAACCATTTCTATTATCTGCCATTTGCTTCGGTTCTTGGTGGAGTTTTATTACTTTTTTCTGATATGATAGGAAAATTTATTTTGTATCCGGTGAATATACCTGTTGGTATAGTAATATCCTTTTTAGGTGTACCGTTATTTATCCATTTGATATTAATGAAACGACGTAGTTTAGAGTAGGTGCATTATGGAGTTAAAGATTGATAATTTGAGCTTTTCCTATAGCCAAGAAAAGACTATTTTAAAGAATATTTCCTTTGCTGTAGAGCAAGGTGAAATTTTAGGTGTTTTAGGAACTAACGGCACAGGTAAGACAACATTGCTCAAATGCATAAATAATATTTTAAGACCGCTTGCTGGTGGGATTTGTTTTGGCACAGAAGATATAGCGAAACGTAAACAAAATGAAATTGCTAAAATAATTGCTTATGTTCCTCAATACGCCAACAATCTTTCACCTGTAACTGTTATAGATTTTGTAATGCAAGGACGCATACCATATGCAGGCTTTTCTTTTTCACAGCATGATAAACAGATTGTGCTTGATGTTTTGCAACAATTTGATTTAGAGAATTATGCGTTTAGAAAAGTAAATGAGTTAAGCGGTGGCGAAAGGCAGAGGGTTTTGATAGCTAGGGCTATGGCGCAGAATCCCCAAATAATTATTTTGGATGAACCTACGAGTAGTCTTGATTTGTATAATCAGCTATTTATTCTTGAGATAATAAAGGAAATGGGGAAAAAACAAAATCTCGCTGTCCTTATGACAATACATGATTTAAATTTGGCTAGCATGTTTTGCGACAAACTGCTGATGCTAAAAGGTGGGAAGGTTTTTGCTTACGGTAAATCAGAAGATATTTTAACTGTGGATAATATTAAGGCTGTCTATAATGTGCAAACAGCTATCAGTATAGCAGACGGTTGTAAGCATATAAGATTAGTTCGTGAAAAGTTTAAGTATGAATGTACCGATTAGATGGTATTTATAAAATTTACTATGGTCTATAGCTAAAAGTGTGAATTATGCGGCTCCTTAGTTGTTTACTTATTTGTTTGTACAAGAAATAATATAAGAAACGGTGGGTGATTTGCCGTGCTTGACGTCAAGATAAGCTTATGTTATAATTTGCGTGTAAAAATGGAAATATATATCATAAGTACATATATTTGAATATTATAGACCTATCGGGTGTCGAAAGACTTAATAAGTAAGCAGGTGAAAATCCTGCGCTGTCACGCAGCTGTAAAGTGGAGCAAATCCAAACAATGCCACTGGGAAACTGGGAAGGCTGGATTTGTGATGAAACTGAGCCAGAAGAATTGCCTGAGAAAGTAAAGACCAAAGTATGCTGCGAGTGACAGGAGAATGGTAAAGGACAAGTGCGTCCTTCTGTCATGGTGCAGAAGGGCGTTTTTTCTTGCTGGAATATGCAACGCCCTTGATAAAATATGCTTTTAGCCGGAGTCGCACGCGAAACTCGGACAGCTCGGCGGCAAAGGTTAAAAAATAAATTTTTAATGAGGTGGATGAGTATGATGAAAAACAAAAAAGCGCTGGTTATGTCAGTGCTGTGCGCTGTTGCCAGCGTAGGCTTTGTTATGTCTGCAAGTGCTGCAGAGCAAGCTATGCATGGCAATCTGGATGAGGTTGTTGTTGAAGGAAGCAAAGATGTATTGCCCGGAGGAAATGTTCGTACTACTGCTAAGTTGGGTGTACTTGGTGATAAGAGTGTCATGGACATTCCATATTCTGAAATGAGCATGACTGCAAAAGCTGTAGAAACTTATGGTGATCCAAGTCAGCCATTAGCAAATGTCCTGATGAATAATCCTTCCATTCGCACTAGTACAACTTCTCCAATGTATACTGATTTTAGTATGCGTGGTATTAATATGAATGGCAATCACATGATGTTAAATGGTGTGCCTAGTCTTTTTTATCAATTTACGACACCGCCTTCACATATAATTGATAGAATTGATATTACATCTGGTCCAAATGCAGGCGTTAATGGTGTAAATATGTCTAATAATGGTACAAACAGTGGTGCAACGCCGGCTCCTGGTACAATCAATATTGTTACTAAACGTGCTACTGATACTCCTGTTAATCGTTATACGCAGACATTCTCTGGCAGAGGTAATGCTGGTGAGTTTATAGATGTTGGTCGTCGCTTTGGTGAGAATAACGAATGGGGCATTCGTGTCAATGCTGAGTATATGGAAGGCGGTTTAGCTCTTCCTGGTGCAGAAAAGAATGAGAAGAATATTTTCATCAATATGGATCATAGAGGAGATAACAACATTACTAATTTGTTTGCTGGTTACTTTGACTTACGCGTAAATGGTGGTCAAAGATGGTTTTCTTTGCCAAACAGCTATAGCAGTACAGTTTTGCCTGATGCACCTGATTCAAAAAATAATTATGATTTTAATGGCACGACTAAATATGTGCATGGGTATTTAGCTACATTGAATCATGAACATAAATTGGATGATACTTGGAGTTATTTTGCTAATATGGGTTACTCCAGACGTAGCGGTAACAAAGATAATCAAGGTGCGTCTATTAAATTCGATGAACATGGCAACTTTGTAGAAAATCAGTTTAATCAGCAAAATGAGGAAGGTAAAAATGCTTATGTACAGTTAGGTTTAAAAGGGAACCTTGAAACTGGTGCAGTAAAGCATGATCTTGTGTTATCTGTAGACCGTTCTTGGGCTAGATATTGGAATAAAAGCAAAAGCTATAAACCCAACGGACAAGATATCCTTGGCAATCTTTATGATGGAATTATTTTCCCTGATAATTTTGTTTTACAAAACTTTGGTGATGGTACGCCGCAATGGGAAGAAACTAATATTGGCTTGACTATTGCTGACACAATTTCTTATGGAAAAGCTTCTTTGCTTTTGGCTGCTTCTCGTAAGCATGAGAGCTTTGAGAGCTTTACTGGTAAATCGTTTAAAAACGACAATGTTTTGCCGACCTATGGTCTGACTTATAAGCCTGTTGACAATATGGCAGTTTATTATGGTCACACTGAAAGCTTCTCTCGCGGATTGGTTGTAAGTGGTAATGACTATACTAATAATGGTGAGACTATGGACCCTGTAAAGAGTAAACAGAATGAGTTTGGTGTGAAATACCAAAATGCAGGTGTAATGACCACTTTGAGTTATTTTGACATTGATGAAGCTAATAGATATGATATCAATGCTGATGGTGGAATGAAGACCAAGGTTGACGATGGCAAGAACCGTTATAAAGGTGTTGAATTGACTGTTAATGGTAAGCTCGCTGATAAATGGACAGTTACCGGCGGTTTGATTTATCTTGATGCAGAACGTGAAAAAACTAAAAATGGCACTAAAGATGGTTGCTTTGTTAACGGTGTTTCTGAATGGAGCGGTGTGCTTGGTTTGGAATACAATCCTGAAGAATCCTGGGGAATAGTTGGTCGTGCTGTGTGGAATGATAAGGCTTATATAGATTCTGGTTCTAACAGCGGTAAAACAGAAATTCCGTCTTATGTAACCTTTGATTTAGGTGTTAATTATAAGACAAAAATCAACACTGTTCCTGTAAAGTTGAGCGCAATGTGCTATAATGTTGCCGATAAGGATTATTGGATGGGCAGAGGCAGTTCTACTACTATCGGGTTGTCGATGCCGAGAACCTTTATGCTGTCTGCACAGTTTGATATCTAAGATTTTTAATTTAAGAGGGTGGTTTCATACTGCCCTCTTTTATTCTATTTATAAGCGGTAAATAATAATGAAACGAATTTTAAGCCTTATTCTTCTATTGCTAACGATTTTTACAATAGGTTGCGGAAGACAGGAAGAGCAAAAAAATAATATAGAAAAACATGATAAGAATACAGTAGTTTTAGCTGCTTATCGTCATCTTGCACCTGGTAATAAAGATGGACTTTACTGCAGTCGTATTTTGGATGTTTGGGAGCCTTTGATTACTAAAGATGATGATAATAAGCCAGCTCCGTGTTTAGCACAAAGTTGGGAAATGCGTGATGGCGGCAAAGAGTGGATTTTTCATCTGCGTCAGAACGTGTATTTTCATAATGGGACGAAGTTTAATGCAGATTCTGTGGTTGCAAATTTTGACCGTATGAAGAAAGGTTATAAGCGTTCTTCTTTTTATGGTCTGAATATGGAAATGTATTATCCTACTTTGCTGAAATATGAAAAATTGGATGAGTATACTATTCGTCTGCTTTTTAAAGAAGCAAACGTTAATGAATTATATAAGATGACTGATTTTGGCAGTCCTATGTACGCCCCTGAGTGTTTTGATGAAGATGGCAATTTTAAAAGTGTTGCTGTTGGCACTGGACCATATAAGATTGCTGAAAATGTATTAAACAAGTATGTGATTTTGGAACGTAATGATAATTATTGGGGCAATAAAGGTAAAATTAAAAAGTTTATTGTACGTAATATTCCTAATACAGATACACGCTATGCTGCATTAAAATCTGGAGAAATTGACGGGGTTGTCGACATTAATGCTATACCTCCGTTCCTTGCCAATGAAGTAAAAAAAGATCCGCGTTTTGCTGTAGATACAAACCAATCAACAATGATTCGCTACTTATGTGTTAATGGTAATAAATTTCCTTTTAATGATATTAGGATGCGCAGAGCTGTAAGTTTAGCAATTGACAGAAAAAATTTAGTACACAATATGTATCTGGATTATGCTGAACCGACAGCTAATATTTTGAATTATACTATTCCCGGATATAAAGCTTTTCCTGTAGAATACGATTTACAGGAAGCGAAACGCCTGGCACATGAAGTATTAGGAGATAAGCGCTGTGAAATTACATACTGCATAAATGGTAATGAACCATTGCAAAAAGGAGAAGCTGAGTTAATTGCTTATTGGTTACAAGATATTGGCTTAGATGTAAAAATTAAAGCAATAGAGTATGCTACGTTATCAAAAATGATGCGTAAAGGAGAATTTAATATTGTTCGCATTCAAAAAGGATTAGCTAACGGTGATCCATTTAGTGCTTTATATACTTTTATCATGCCTGATGGTGCTTTAAATGTTAGCAACAGTTCTGGGTATTATAATCCAGAAGTTATAGAATTAATGAATAAGGTTAAGCATATAACTGATGAGGTTGAAAGGCAACGTGTTTTTGACAGAGTTCAAGAAATAGTGGTATATGAACAGCCAGTCATCCCTCTTTTCAACGATATGAACATCGTTGCCTATAATAAGCGTTTAAAAAATTATAAACCTTTAATCTATGGTGTAGATTTGAGTAAGGTAGAATTGGCGGAGAAATATGATTAGATATTGTTATCGACGAATTTTATTGGCTGTGCCGGTAATGATTGGCATCAGCCTTTTAGCGTTCGTTTTAGGACTATTATCACCCGGCGACCCGGCGGAGTTTGCTTTACATCAGGATGGGCTGGATGCACCTACGGATGCACAGATTATAGCGATGCGGGAAGAGCTGGGTTTGAACAGACCTATTTATGTGCAGTATTTTAGCTGGTTTGTACAGGTGTTGCATGGTAATTTCGGCAGCAGCTACATTACCGGCAAGGATATTCTGCACGAGCTTTTGCTGCGCCTGCCGGTGACGGTGGAGCTGGCGCTGCTGGCTTTGGCTATTGCTGCGGTTGTTGGCATTGCTTTGGGAACCTTATGCGCTGTTTACAAAAACAGTTGGCTGGATGATGTAGTACAGTTTTTGACTAATATACTTTTAGCTGTCCCCGGTTTTTGGCTGGCACTGCTGATGATTTTGCTGTTCAGCGAAACATTGCGTCTGCTGCCGACAAGCGGAAGTGAAAGCCTGCGCTATTTTATTATGCCGGCGTTGGCAGTTTCGTTTTCTACCTCGGCAACAGTGTGCCGCTATATGCGCAGCTCGCTGCTGACAGAATTTGCTTCCCAATATTTTCTTGTAGCGCGTGTACGCGGAATCAGTAAAATAAAGCTGCTTTTTTGCTATGCGTTTCCTAATGCTATGCTGCCGGTAATTGCTTTGCTGGGCAATTATCTGGCAGGCATTTTGGGCGGTTCGGTTATTGCGGAAAGTATTTTTGCTTTGCCGGGCATCAGCAGCATGGCCTTGGAAGCGATTCGCTTCCGCGATTACCCTGTATTGCAGGCCTATGTGCTTTTTACAGGCTGGCTGTTGGTATTGATAACCTTAGCGGTTGATTTACTGATGTTTTATCTGAATCCGAAGCTGAGAGGAGGCGCTGAAGCACATGACTAAAAAAATACAGCTTAATTTCGCTATTTTTGTACTTGCGTTTATCATTCTCGGCAGTATTTTGGCTCCGCTTCTGGCAACGCATAATCCCTTTGAGCCGGATATGGCTAACCGTCTGCAAAGTCCCTGCTGGCAGCATTTCTTCGGCACGGATGCTTTAGGCCGTGATATGTTCAGCCGTATTCTTTACGGCGGACGGGCATCAATGCTGCTCACCTTGATTTCGTCGGTTTTGGCGTTGATTTTAGGTGTTGGTGTTGGTCTGTTGTGCGGTTTTTACGGTGGTAAATTAGACATGTTCTTTACCGTTTTGAGCAATATTTTCCAAGGTATACCGGGAATCTGTTTTATGATAGCCTTGGCTGGTATTCTCGGTCCGAGTATTTATAGCCTTGTACTGGCATTGGTTGTGACATCCTGGGCCGGTTTTTCGCGTATTGTGCGTGCAGAAGTTCTGCAGCTGATGGGAGAGCCTTTCATTGAAGGCCTGCGCTGCCTTGGCTGCAGTGACTGGCGAATTATTTTTCGTCATTTGCTGCCCAATATTGCCAATAAGCTGCTTGTTTTGGTAACTATTCGTCTTGGCAGAGGTATACTGGCGATTGCCGGTTTGAGCTTTTTGGGCTTAGGCGTGCAGCCGCCGACACCTGACTGGAGCGTAATGATTAACGATGCCATTATGTATTACCGTAGCTCGCCTCACCTGATTATTATTCCCGGTCTGTTTGTATTTTTGCTGATTTATTCTCTGAATATCATCGGAGAGCATCTGCGTGACAGCTTAGATACACAGCTTAATGAGGTGCGCAAATGGTAAAAAGTCTGGTGTTAGAAAATATATCTGTAGGCTTTAAGCTGCCGCAAGGCGTATTTTATGCTGTAGATGATGTAAGCCTGAACTTGCACGGAGGGAATTTTACTGCGATTATCGGTGAAAGCGGTTGCGGTAAATCTGTATTGGGGCAGGCAATCTTAAACATATTGCCATCAGGAGTCGTTAAAAAGGGTAGAGTGCTTTATAATGGCGAGCAGGTGAAGAAAATATTATCTGCTTTTGGTATTATTCCGCAAAATCCCAGTGAGTCGCTGAATCCTGTGCGCAAAATAGGCAAGCAGATGCAGGATATTTTGGCTGTTCATAATATTACAGATGGTGACAATAGTTATAAAAAGCAGTGCTTGCGGTTGTTCGGACTGCAGGAGGCAGAGCGTGTTCTGGCTGCATATCCGCATGAGCTTTCCGGTGGTATGCTGCAGCGAGTTCTGTGTGCTATGGCTGTGAGCAGTAAGCCTGAATGGATTTTGGCTGATGAACCGACAAAGGGGTTGGATGAACAGGTCGGCGCTGTTGTACGCAAAAATTTGCTGACGATTAAGCAGGATTTGCGTTTAAGTATGCTGATTATTACGCATGATATTGCTTTGGCACAAGAGGTGTGTGACGATGTGCTGGTGATGTATGCAGGACAGGTTTTGGAGCATAATGCGGATATTTGGCATAAACCGCTGCATCCGTATACCAAAGGATTCTTGCAGGCTTTACCAAAGAATGGTCTACAGGTCATTCCGGGAAAGGCACCGGTGCCGGGGGAAAGCTTTACCGGCTGTAAATTTGCAGCACGCTGTCCCTATTGTACAATGCGTTGCAAGGAAGAAATGCCTGCTATGCAGCAGGTTGGTAATGCGGAAGTGAGGTGCTTCTTGTATGCTGAAGGCTGAAAATATTTCTAAAAGCTTTGTTGACCGTAGCAACGGAAAAAATTTTGAGCTTCTGCATAATGTTTCACTGGAGCTCAAGCCTGGTGAAGCGGTGGCGCTGATGGGTGGCAGCGGCAGCGGCAAAAGCACGCTGGCACGGATTTTGCTGCGCCTGCTGCCATGTGATACCGGTAAAATTTATTTTCAGGGACAAGATATTACGAATGCTACTGGCAAAGATTTAAGTTCTTTCAGACGCAATGTGCAGTTTATTTCACAGCGTCCGGAAAGCTTTCTTGATCCGCGTCAGACCTTAGGCTCTAGTCTGCAGGAAGCATTTACTGTTTTTAATCTGCCTTATTATGAAGAAAAAATCAAAGAGATGCTGAATTTGGTAAAGCTCAATGCAGAGCTTCTGCAGCGCTATCCGCATCAGGTGAGCGGCGGCGAAATTCAGCGTATCTGCCTGGTAAGAGCACTGTTGTTAGAGCCGAAGCTGCTTGTTTTGGATGAACCGACATCGATGCTGGATATCTCCGTGCAGGCTCAGATTTTGCATTTGCTACGTGATATACGCAAGGAAAAGCAGCTGGATTATTTGTTTATTACGCATGATAAACAGCTTGCGGAATGGCTTTGCGACAGAGTTTTACATATAGAGCAGGGGAAGTTAAAGTAATTCATCTAATCTAGATTATACAAATCATGATTAGATGAATGTGTTCTGGAAACACATAACACCGGAGGCTTCAAGGTTTTACCTTGAATTTTTTCGTTTTTTCTTGCCGGAAAAAACGTGAGTAGGATGTTTTTACTAAATTGTGTTTGAGCAAAGTTAATCTACTGCCTGCAGAAAATAAGCAGGTCATATATTGGAGTTGATGAGTATGAACCATTATTATCAGGATAACATGCTTTTTGGCATGAACCCTTCAAGTTATCTGCATCGCTACGCCGTTAACGGCAAGGTGTCTGGAAATCTTGCCTGCATCAGCGAAATCAAAAATGCCGCCGTTGTCTTATACAGTCCGCGCGGCTGCGGCTTTCATTATCGTTGTCATGTGCGTAGCGGCCAAAGCCCGGTTTATGAGCTGGAATGTGCGGATTTGCGCAACAATGATGTAATTTTCGGCGGTGAGAAAAAGCTTACGGCTTTACTGCAAAAGGTGGAGCGTGAGCAAAAGCCGGAGATTATTTTTCTGTTGCCTTCCGTAGTATCGGATATTATTAATGATGATTTGGCAGGCCTGGCCTGCAGCCTGCAGCCGCAGTTTAAAGCGAAGCTCGTGCCGATTACGTCGCAGGTTTTTTCGCATATGGACAAGAGCAATGGCCGCAAGGTTTTGCGTGAAAAGGCTTGCCAAAAGCAGAAGCAAAAGTTTTCTTCTAGTGCTGTCTATCAGGGCTGCGGTTATGTAGAGGTGATGGACGCTTTAGTTGAGCAGGTGATGGAGCCTCAAAGAGTACAGCCGCGGAGCGTAAATATCGAAACCTTTGCCTGGGGCTATAACGGTGAGGATAAGTTGCAAGGCATGAGTGAGATGCTGCAGAAAATGGGGATTACCGTCAATGCCTATCTGCCTGCCGCTGATTTGCAGACAATCAAAAAGGCTCCGCGGGCAGCGCTGAATATAGTACGTCGCAAAAAATGGGCGCTGGCAATGGAGCAGCGCTTTGGTACGCCGTTTCTGCATGTTGCCGATATGCAGGAGTGGCATGGTATTGAAGGAATCAGTGATTTGTACAGACAGATTGGCAAAATGCTTGGTTGCGAGAATGCTGTTGAACGCGTGCTGCAGGAAGAATATGAACGGGTTGCCGCCCGTTATCAGGAGCTGGGTGCAGACTTTGCCAAGTATAAGTTTTGCCTGATTGCGCATGGTATTGCCTATTTGCCGGATGCGCTGCGCGTTTATCAGCAGGATTATGGTCTGCCGATTACGAAAATATGTATTATCATGAATCCTTCCTACCAGGCAGAAACAGGTCTGGATGATGCAATGATGCAGAGATTTAAGGACAGGATAGAGCTTGCTAAGGCTGAGTATGGCTGTGATGCGGAAATTTTACTAGAGCCTTCGGAGGATGCCTTGCGTGAGGCTGCGCAGAGCTGTGATTTTGTTATCTGCAACGGTCATCCGCGCTATGCTGCTTTGGATGTTCCCGTGCTTTATAATTTGTTTGACCGCTCGGTGTGGTCTTATCAGGGCTTTGTGGATATTATGGAAGAGGTTTGGCAGATGCTGCAACAACCGCAGCGAACAGGCAGCAATCTTTTGCTGAGCAAACTGGCCTATGACCCGGTATTTTATCCGATGCGCGAAGCTGATAAAGACAGTAAAGCATCACGCGAACTGTATAGCAGAGTATGGAGGCAGAGAAAATAATGAAACCATTAAGTAGCTGTGCTTTATTTGGTGCTGTGCGTGCTCTTGCCGGTATTAAGGATGCCTTAATCCTGCAGCATTCCGTTGTCGGCTGTCAGTGGGGCAGCCTGACTTTCCGATATGCCGGCAAGCCTTATGATGTACGTCAGGCCTCTGATGTTATTTATGATGAGGATGTTGTTAATGGTGGTGAGAAGGTTTTGCGTAAAGCCTTGCAGGAGACAGAGCGTATTTTTGCGCATTGCGGTGCGGTATTTGTAGTCAGCGGCTGCGTGCCGAATATGATTGGCGATGATGTGGACGGTATTTTGGCTACTACCGAAGGTTCGCAGAAATTATTGCATGTAAAAGCGCCGGGATATGCAGGGAATATTGACAGCGGTGTCGAAACAGCTTATTTAGCGTTGTTGCCCTTGCTCCAACATGCGGAGAAAAAAGAAGCTGCCACGATAAATATTTTTGGCATAATGAACGATGATCCTTATGCGGATAATGATTTAGCCGAGCTGAAGAAATTTTTGGGTTCCAAGGTTAGAGTTAACTGCGCACTGCAGGATTGCAGCTTGCGCGATATTGCAGCAATGCCGCAGGCAGAGCTGAATATCTGCTTTGGCTATGGTGAGCTGTTGGCACAAAAGATGCAGGAAAAACTTGGCGTGCCGTATATCAAATGCGCTTATCCCTATGGTGTGGCAGGCATGCAGAAGTTTTTGCGTCAATTAGGCGCAGCGTTGAAGGTTGATTTTGCTGAAGAATTGTCTGAGCTGGAGGCTGCGGCTGAAAAGCTCGTTTATCGCAGTGCCGATTATCTGGTGAATTTGTATCAGATGCCGGTGGCTTTGGCTACGGACAAGGCACATTTAGCGGGCTTACAGAGCTTTTTTGCCGAAGAACTGGGCATGCACGTTGTTATTGCAGAGGACACTGCGGAATTTAGCTTGGATAAAATGGCAGAGGCTGCAGCAAAGCACAAGCCTGTATTGTTTTGCGGTTCTTCATTCTTAAAGAATTTGGCTGAAAAATATCAGGTGCCGTTAGTGCGCTGTGCTTATCCTGCCTTTGACCGGCTGTGCTTTACCGATAATACGCTGGTCGGAGCGCGTGGTGCTGCCTTGCTCATTGAGCAGATTGTTAACAGTGCCTTGCAGCAGCAATATAAAACAGATGGCCGATATGCCGGCTTGCGTGAAAGTATTTGTGAGGTAAATCATGAGTGAGCTTGAAACACATCCCTGTTTTACAGCTAAATGTAGCGATTACGCCCGTATTCATCTGCCTGTGGCACCTAAATGCAATATGCAGTGTAATTATTGTCTGCGCAAATACAGTTGTGTAAATGAAAGCCGTCCCGGCGTCGTGGCAAGGGTTATGGTACCGGAGGATGCAGTCGATTGGTATCTGCAGATGAAGGACAAGGTGCCGAAGCTGACGGTAGCAGGCATTGCCGGCCCCGGCGATGCGCTGGCCAATTGGGCAACGGTCAGCAGAACGCTGAGCATGATTCGTGAGGTTGATAAGGATGTTTTCTTCTGCCTTTCGACTAATGGCCTTTATCTGCCGAAGTATGCCAAGGAGATAGCAGCTTTAGGTGTTGATTATGTTACGGTGACGGTGAATGCGATTACCAGCAACACCGGCGCGCATATTTACAGCTTCATCAATGATGACGGCAAAAAATATGTCGGCGAAGAGGCTGCTGCGCTGCTGCTAGAAAGACAGATAGAAGGATTGCAGCTGCTTGGCGAATATGGCGTGAAGGTGAAGATAAATACGGTAGCAATCTCCGGCGTGAATATCCAGGAAATTCCGGCGATTGCCAGACGTATGGCTTTGCTGGGAGCGAAGCTGCAGAATATTTTACCGATGCTGCCAGTGGAGGGAACTGGCTTTGCGCATCTTGCGGAGCCTGCAGCTGAAGAAATTATGCAGCTGCGTAATGTTTGCAGGCAGTGGATGCCGCAGATGCAGCATTGCAACCGCTGTCGTGCGGATGCTGTAGGCGCGTTGACTAATCCCTGTGTTTTAGAAGAAAGCTGAAATTGAAAATCCGTGTAAACAGAAGCTTGACGTTGGTTTGCACGGATTTTTTGCTTAATATGATATTTAATTTGACGGCGTTTCCTGTACTTGTTACAATTAAATTTATAATATCTAATCTGTATGGGAGAAGCTAATGGATTATACTGCGATTATTTTGACAATAGGTATTATTTTTGCAGCGTCGTTTTTTTCTACTGTTTCCGGCTTTGGCTTTGCTTTGGTGGCCATGCCTGTGCTTACTTTGGTGATGTCGGTTAAAGCGGCGGTTATTTTTGTGTTGCTGTTGAATTTGGTTCTGCGGGCAATTACTATGTACAGGGTGCGTGAAGGCTATGATAAAGCAACGGTTATCCTGACGACCTTGGGAAGTGTTGTTGGTATGCTTCCCGGAAGCTGGGTGCTGAAGGTGCTGCCTGCGGCACAGTTGGAGGTGTTTTTGGGAGCGGTGCTTGTGGTCGCCACGGTTTTGCTTAGCCTGCAGTTTACGCTGCCGATTAAAAATAAACCCTGCGGACGTTTTGCTGCAGGAATTTTGAGCGGTTTTTTCGGCGCATCTACCAGTGTCAGCGGACCGCCGCTGGTTTTGTATTTTCTTAACGAAAAGCTGCCGAAGGATGTTATGCGGGCTAACATGATCTGGTTCTTTGGATTAAGCGGCTTTTTGACGGTGTTGGTGAATTATTTTTACGGTAATGTCAGCGGTACCATTGATTGGAGTTTGTTGCTGTACACTATACCGGTGATGCTTTTGGCTATCTGGTTGGGAGAAAAATTTTTCTATCGCCTGAATCAGCATCTGTTCCGTAAGCTGGCATTGGCGGTGGTGCTTGTAGGAGCGCTGATGCTGCTGTGGAGCGGGTGGCAGAATTTATAAGTAAACTTTAAAATATTGCTGTCTTATAAATCAGCAGTAAAATTTTGTGTTAATGCTTTAAAAATAGCACTATTACTGTAACCTAGTTTACAATAATAGTGCGATAAGATAAAAAATAAATAAAATTTAGCTTTTTCCTTGACGTTTGCGGAGCAGGAGGAGTAAAATAATCTCAATCGCTGATTATGGCGATAAATTTTGAAGCATAAGGAAATGCTGAAGTTGTTGCAGGTGAAAATGATGGAATCTAAAATGATGAACACTGCAATTGAATATGGTTTTTATTACGCACCGGTATTTAACTATTATTTTAGCACCGGTTATTTTGCATGGGAAAAATCATATAGCAGTAATCATCGTATTGGAGACTATAAATAGTATTTGCGAGCGCAGTGCTTGCAATTAAGATTTGACTTTTACAGCAGGCTCTTTTACGGGAGCCTGCTTTTTTTGTAGCATGGTAGCTTATAGCAGTATGGTAAATTAAATGACAAGGGCGTCAGAACAAAGGGGAGACAATTTATGGTAATAGTATTCAAGCCGGGAGCGCCGGAGGAAAATAAAGCGAAAATGCGCAGCAATTTGGAAAGCAAGGGCTTCCAAATTAACGAAATTAATGGTGTCAACATGACCATTTTCGGTATCATCGGCGATACGAGCACACTTGATATCAATATGCTGCGTATTGATGATGCGGTAGACAAGGTAATGCGTGTGCAGGAGCCGTTCAAGCGAGCTAACCGCATGTTCCATCCGCAGGATTCCGTGATTAATGTCGGCGGTGTTGAAATCGGTGGACGCAAGATTCAGGTTATCGCAGGTCCGTGCTCCGTAGAAACGCAGGAGCAGGTTACGGACATTGCCAAGTCCATTAAGCTTGGCGGCGCCTCAATGCTTCGCGGTGGCGCCTTCAAGCCCCGCACATCGCCGTATTCCTTCCAAGGCTTGAAGGAGGTTGGCCTGGAATATTTAAAAGGTGCAAAAAAAGAAACAGGCCTGCCGATTGTAACAGAAATCATGTCACCGTATATGATTGAGCGCTTTGTAGAAGATGTAGATTTGATTCAGGTCGGCGCCCGCAACATGCAGAACTTTGAACTGCTGAAGGAATTGGGCAAAACCAATAAACCGATTCTTTTGAAACGTGGTTTGGCAGCAACAATTGAGGAATGGCTGATGGCAGCGGAATATATCATGAGCGAGGGCAACGAGAACGTTATCCTTTGCGAACGCGGTATCCGCACTTTTGAAACATATACGCGCAATACATTGGATGTAAGCGCAATCCCCGCTGTGAAAAAGCTCAGCCATCTGCCGGTAGTAGTTGACCCGAGTCATGCGGCAGGCCTGTGGTGGATGGTAGAGCCTTTGGCAAAGGCTGCGGTTGCAGTAGGTGCCGACGGACTGTTGATTGAAGTACACAACAATCCGGAAGCAGCGCTTTGCGACGGCGCACAGTCCTTAAGACCTGAACGCTTCGCCAGATTGATGGGCGAGCTGAAGGGTATTGCCAGAATTGTTGGCAGAGATATGTAAGTCAAGGCATTATCCCTTAGCAATATAAAAAAGCGTAAGGGTTTGTAATAACTCCTGATCTGGGAGTAGTATTGTAGCATTGTAGATTAGATTAAAGGAGAGATTTTATCATGATTATCGTATTCAAACAAAATGCAACTGTTGAGGAAAAAACTAAGCTGAAAAACCAATTAGAAAGCAAGGGCTTTCAGATTCATGCCAGTGATGGCGTAAATGCTTCACTGTTTGGTGTTGTTGGTGATACCAGCGCTTTGGATATCAACCTTTTACGTGTTGTTGAGGGTGTAGAAAAGGTAATGCGTGTGCAGGAGCCTTTCAAACGTGCGAACCGCATGTTCCATCCCGAGGACAGCATTATTGATGTTGCAGGCAGAAAATTCGGCGGCAAAAAGCTGCAGGTTATCGCAGGCCCCTGTTCCGTAGAAACCCAGGAGCAGGTTACGGAAATTGCCAAGGATGTTAAGGCTGCAGGCGCTACGCTGATGCGTGGCGGTGCCTTCAAGCCTCGTACTTCTCCGTACTCCTTCCAGGGCTTAAAGGAAAAAGGTCTGGATTTCCTGAAAAATGCCAGGGCTGCAACCGGCCTGCCGATTGTTACGGAAATCATGTCACCTTACATGGTGGAACGCTTTGTTGAAGACGTTGACCTGATTCAGGTCGGCGCCCGCAATATGCAGAACTTCGATCTGCTTAAGGAATTGGGCAAAACCAATAAGCCTATTCTGTTGAAGCGTGGTCTGGCGGCAACGATTGAGGAATGGCTGATGGCAGCGGAATACATTATGAGCGAAGGCAACGAAAATGTTATCCTTTGCGAACGCGGTATCCGTACCTTTGAAACCTATACTCGCAACACGCTTGATGTAAGTGCTATTCCTGCAGTAAAAAGACTCAGCCATCTGCCGGTAGTAGTTGACCCGAGTCATGCAGCAGGCATGTGGTGGATGGTAGAGCCTTTGGCTAAGGCAGCAGTTGCAGTCGGCGCAGACGGCCTTTTGATTGAAGTACATAATGATCCGGAAGCAGCATGGTGTGATGGTGCCCAATCCTTGAAACCGGACCGTTTTGCTAAGCTGATGGGTGACCTCAGAGGCATTGCGAACATTGTCGGCAGAGAGTTATAATAGTAATATGGCAGATTAGGAGTGATTTTTTTGGAAGCTGATTTTGGTGGCGAAAATAGAAGTACAAGGTGGCAGGAGCTCAGCTTTGCTATCGTTGGCTTGGGGCTAATTGGCGGCTCCTATGCCAAAGCATTGCGTAAACTGGGCGTTAAGCAGATTATCGGTATAGAGCGAGATGCAGCAACATTGCAGGAAGCAAAGCAGCAGGGGTTGGTTGATATTGGCATGACTGAGCCTGATAACCGACTTAAGGAGGCCAACGTAATCATCTGCGCTATTTATCCTGAAGCAATCGTGGGCTTTATAGCTGAAAACGTTGATTTCTTTAACGAAAGTGTTTTGCTGACTGATGTTGCAGGCATTAAAAACGATATGATCAGCAGAGGCCAGGAACTTTTAAAGGGTGGCATGGAATTTATTTCCGGCCATCCGATGGCCGGACGCCAGGGCAGCGGCTTGGGTATGAGCGATGCGCATATTTTTCAGAATGCGAACTACATCATCGTGCCGGAAAAGCATAACACACAGGCTGCTATCAGCTGGCTGGAGCAATTTGCTTTGGCTCTTGGTTGCAAGCATACGGTGCAGGTAACACCGGCGCAGCATGATGCAACGATTGCCTATACCAGCAATTTGCCGCATGTTACTGCGGTAGCGCTTATGGACAGCGCGTCCTTTGATGATAAGACCAAGTACTTCGTTGCCGGCAGCTTCCGAGATGGCACTCGTGTAGCAGATATCAATCCTGAATTATGGTGCAATTTATTCCTGGCCAACAGGGAAAAGGTTGCGGATGAAATAGACAAATATATGGAGCAGCTGGTGCTGTGGCGCGACGCTCTGCGCAGTGATGACGGCGAAAAGCTGAAGGAGCTGATGCGCAAGGCGGGAGCACGGAGAAGGGAGCTTTTTTAATGAAGAAAATTCATGTTGCATTAGGCGTTCATGCCTATGATATTGAAATAGCCGCCGGCCTGCTGCCGCAGGCCGGCTCTAAGGTTGCAGCGTTGCTGCCGAAGGCTCGCAAGGCTGCAATTATCAGCGATACAAATGTTGCACCGTTATATGCAGCAAAATTACAGGCTAGCCTCGAAGAGGCTGGCCTTGTTGTGCATAAGGTGGTAATTGAAGCCGGTGAGCAAAGCAAGAACATGCAGGTGCTCAGCGATGTATTGGAACAGCTTGCTGCAGCAGGGCTTACGCGCACTGACGTTGTGCTGACGCTTGGCGGCGGTGTTGTCGGTGATTTGGGCGGCTTTGCCGCTGCCAGCTTTATGCGTGGCATTGCCTTTGTGCAGATACCGACATCACTGCTGGCACAGATTGACAGCAGCGTTGGTGGTAAGGTAGCTGTAGATTTAAAGGCCGGAAAAAACCTTGCCGGTGCCTTTTATCAGCCGAAGGCTGTGTTTATTGATACAGACTTACTGGCAACGCTTTCTACCCGCTTTTTGCACGATGGCTTGGCAGAAGCGATTAAATACGGCTGCATTAAGGATGCAGCGCTTTTTGCAAAAATTGCCGGCTATGCTGATGATGCTGCGCTTTTGGCAGATATTGACAGTGTTGTTGCCACCTGCTGTGCAATAAAAGCACGCATTGTAGAGCAGGATGAATTTGATACAGGCCTGCGGATGCTGCTGAATTTCGGTCATACCTTGGGACATGCTGTAGAGCAGCACTTCGGCTACAGCTGCTTTACGCACGGCGAGGGCGTGGCTATTGGCATGTATCAGCTGACTAAGCGCACCGAAGAGCTGGGAATGACAGCCAAAGGCAGCGCCGAGCGTATTAAGAGCGTACTTGAAAAGTATAATTTGCCGTTGACTGCGGGCGTAGAAAAAGCGCAGCTGCTTGATACAATGGCAAGAGATAAGAAAAAGAACGGCAACAGCATTACCCTCATTATTTTGCAGCAGATAGGCGAGGGCGTACTGCAGAAAGTTGATTGGCAGGAAGTGCCAAAGTATTTGGGGTGAGGCTAAATGGAAAAGGTAAAAATTTATCCTGCAAAATTGGCAGGAACGGTGCAGGTGCCGTCATCTAAAAGTATGGGACACAGAGAAATCATTTGTGCAGGTCTTGCAGGCGGCACCAGCATTGTCGATAATATCAGCATGTCTAAGGATATTGAAGCAACGATGCGCGTTCTGCGTGCTATGAATGTGAGCGTGGACGAAATCCCCAGCATGATAGAGGGACGTAAGGCTTTGCAGATTACAGGCACAGGTCATCCGATTGCAGCGGCAGATAATGTTGACTGCGGTGAATCCGGTTCCACCTTACGCTTTTTTATTCCTTTGGGAGCAAATCTTGGCTGTCCGCTGACCTTTATCGGTCACGGCAAGCTGGTATCACGTCCTTTGCAGGCGTATTACGATATTCTTGATAAGCAGTTTGTGCAGTATTTTAATGATAATGGCAATCTGCCGTTGACAGTCAACGGTCATCTGATGCCGGGTAAATTTGAACTGCCGGGAGATGTAAGCAGTCAGTTTGTCAGCGGTCTGCTTTTTGCTTTGCCGTTATTAAAGGGTGATTCCGAAATTATCATTACTTCGCCGTTGGAATCCGCTTCTTATGTAGATATGACACTGAACTGCCTGGCGAAGTACGGTGTTAAAATAGAAAATGTAGATGGCGCACACCGTCATTATCTCGTACCTGGCAAGCAGCGTTTTAAAGCGCAGGACAGCAAGGTTGAGGGCGACTGGTCGCAGGCAGCCTTTTGGACTGTCGGCGGTGCTTTGGGCGCAGGCATTACGGCAAGCGGTATTGACTTTGCTTCGCTGCAGGGTGATAAGGCTGTGGTAGAAATTATGCAGCGCATGGGTGCTGATATTGCCCAAAATGCCGACAGCGTAACCGTAAACAGCAGTACAACGCAGGCAACGGTAATAGACGCTTCAAATTGCCCTGATATTATTCCTGTGCTTACCGTGCTGGCAGCAGTCAGCGAGGGAACAACGAAGATTATCAACGCAGGACGCCTGCGTATCAAGGAATGCGACAGATTGGCGGCTATGACGAGTGAATTAAATAAAATGGGCGCAGCTATTACGGAAGAACCGGAAGGTCTGACAATTACAGGCAAGCCTGAGGGACTGCGCGGCGGCGTAGAGGCAGATGCCTGGAACGACCATCGTATTGCCATGAGCTTGGCAATTGCTGCGCAGTGCTGCGCAGAACCGATTACCTTAACCGGTGCAGGCAGTGTAAGCAAATCCTATCCTGACTTTTGGGAGGATTACAAGAGCGTAGGCGGAAAAATTGAGGTGTTGGCATGAGTGGAATTTTTGGCATGAATATAAAAATGGCGATATACGGCGAATCGCACGGAAAATCCATCGGCGTAGTGCTGGATGGACTGCCGCCAGGACTGGCCCTGGATGAAGCGGCGATTGCTACCGAAATGGCGCGTCGTGCTCCCGGACAGAATGCGTTGAGCACAGCACGCAAGGAAAGCGATATGGTAGAAATCCAAAGCGGCTTCTTCAATGGATTTACGACAGGTACACCGCTGTGCGCACGTATCGTCAACAGCGACCAGCATTCCAAGGATTACAGCATTCTGGCAGATAAAATGCGCCCCGGTCATGCAGATTACGCAGGGCATGTACGTTATCAGGGCTTTAACGATTATCGCGGCGGCGGCCATTTTTCCGGTCGTCTGACGGCACCGCTTGTTTTTGCCGGTGCTGTGGCCAAGCAGGCGTTGGCGCAATATGGTATTATTGTCGGGTCGCATATTCTGCAGATTAACGATATCAAAGAAGAGCGCTTCAATCCAATGGGCGTAAGTGATGCAGAATTAGCTGAGCTGCATACGAAAAAGTTTGCTGTTATGGATGACGCTGTCGGCGAAAAAATGCAGGAGCGCATTTTGCAGGCTAAGAGCGAGCTTAACAGCGTAGGCGGTGTAATTGAAGCTATTGCACTGCATTTGCCCGCAGGTATCGGCGCACCGTATTTTGATTCCGTGGAAAGCATGCTGAGCCATGCGCTGTTTTCCGTGCCTGCTGTTAAAGGTGTAGAATTTGGCGATGGATTTGGCTTTGCCAGGCTGACGGGTGCTGAAGCAAATGATGCTTTGCATTACGTTGACGGCAAGGTGAAGGCACTGACGAACCACAACGGCGGCGTTACCGGCGGTATTACCAACGGTATGCCTTTTGTAGTGCGCGTGGCCATTAAGCCGACACCGTCGATTGCGCGCGAGCAGCAGACAGTGAGCCTTAAGGAGCAGGCTGATACAACGCTGGCTATTGTCGGCAGGCATGATCCCTGTATTGTACAGCGTGCTGTGCCTGTTATCGAAGCGGTGGTTGCGTGGACGCTGTGGGATTTACTTTTAGAAGCGAAGAAATGGGAGAAATAAAATGCAGGAGCTTGATTTAGAAAAAATCCGCCAAGAAATAGATAAGGTTGACCAGCAGCTGGCAGACGTATTGGAAAGCCGTTTGCACCTGGTAATGCAGGTGGCTGCCTATAAAAAATCCAAAGGACTGCCTGTTAAGGACAAAAACCGTGAGGCTAAGGTTATTGAAAAGGTTGCAGGCTTTTTGGAGAACAAGGAATATTCCGTGGCTGTGAAAAATATTATGCGCGGTATTATCGATCAGGCCTGTCTGCTGGAAGAAACTGCGCTGTCCGAAGCAAACGACAAAACCTATGAGGTTGCTTGCTTCGGTCCTGCAGGCTCCTTTACGCATCAGGCTTTGGAGGAATATTTTCATGGACGCCGCTACAATCGTCATCACTTCCAGACCTTTGAAGAAGTAATTTCCAGTATCAGCGATGGCACTATGGATTACGCCGTTCTGCCTATTGAAAATTCTTCGACAGGCGGTATTACCGAGGTATATGATTTGCTGCGTCAGTATGACTGCAGTATCGTAGGCGAGCAGTGCGTAAAGATTGAGCAAAATCTGTTAGGCTGTGAGGGCGCTTCATTGAGTACGATTAAAACAGTGTATTCGCATCCGCAGGGCTTGAAGCAGTGCGCTGATTTCTTTCATGACTATCCGGATATAGAGCAGGTTCCTTATTTCAGTACATCCAAGAGTGCGGAGGAGGTTGCTGAAAAGCAGGATGTAAGCTTGGGTGCTATTGCCGGTAAGCAGGCAGCAGAGCTGTATAATTTGAAGGTTATTGCGCCGGCCATCAATAGCAACAGCAACAATTATACCCGCTTTGTTGTTATCGCCAAAAAACCGGAAATCGTAGCGAACGCAAATAAGATTACGCTGATTGTTGCCGTGAAGCACGAAACTGGCTCGCTGTATAAGATGCTCGCCAGCTTCTACCATATGGGCCTGAATATGCTGAATCTGGAATCACGTCCGATTGTCGGCAAAACGTGGGAATACTTTTTCTACATCGATGTCACCGGTAATCTGGCGGATCCGTTAGTTATCGATGTGATGGAAGAAATAAAATCTAAGAGCACCTATTGCAAGGTTCTTGGCAATTATCGTGCTTACGAACGAAAGGAATAAACAGATGAAGCATTACGGACTTTTGGGCGGTAAGCTGGGACACAGCCTTTCACCGCAGATTCACGAGCTGTTTTTTAAATATACGGGTATTGAAGGCGATTATACGCTGCTGGAAACACCGCAGGAGGAATTGCCCAAACGTATGGAAGAGCTGCGTGCCAATTATGCGGGCAGCAATGTTACCATTCCGCATAAATTACATGTTATGCCGCTGTTGGACAGCATTACACGTGAAGCTAAGGCTATCGGCGCTGTAAATACGATTAAATTTGATGAAAACGGTGCCGAAGGCTACAATACCGATTACTTCGGCTTTGGCAGAATGCTGGAATACAACAATATTGATGTGCGAGCTAAGCGTGTTGCGGTGTTGGGTACCGGCGGCGCTGCGCGTGCGGTTGTCAAATATATGGTTGATAAGCGTGTCGGCAAGCTGTATCTTGTTACGCGTGACGTTGCCCATGTTGATAAGGATTTCCTTAAAATTGCGCCTAAGTGCAAGTTTATTGATTATGACGGCTTAGCAGCGCTGACCGGTGATGTGATTGTCAACTGCACGCCTGTGGGCATGTATCCCAAGGTTAATGCTGCACCGGTTACGCCTGAGGAAATCAGCAATTTTGATGCTGCTGTAGATTTGATTTATAATCCTAAGCAGACATTGTTCTTGAAGCAGGCTGCCGAGGCGAAGATGCAGACTGTCAATGGTTTGTTCATGCTTGTGGCGCAGGCTGTGGCTGCTCAGGAAATCTGGCAGGGCGGAAAATACGACAGCGAGCTTATCGTCAAAATCATGCAGGATTTGGAGCAGAATATATGAAAAATATCGTGCTGATTGGTATGCCGGGCTGCGGCAAAAGCACATTTGGCAAGCGCATGGCGAAACGTTTGCAGCTGCCGTTTTATGATGCTGATACTGTCCTCGAAGAGCGTGAGCAGCGTACAATCAAGGCTTTCTTTGCGGAAAGCGAGGATGCGTTCCGCGCAGCGGAAACGCGCACGCTGGCGTATCTGGCGGAATGTGACGGAGCTGTTATCGCTACCGGCGGAGGTGCCGTAAAGCGTGCGGAAAACATGGAGCTGCTAAAGCGCGGCGGTGTTGTGGTCTTTATCGACCGCAAACCGGAAAATATCATCGGATGTATTGCCGGTGATGCGCGTCCGTTGCTTGCTGCCGATAAGCAGAAGCTTTATACTTTATATAACGAGCGTATTGCGCTGTACCGCCGATATGCGGATTATACTATTGATAATAACGGCGATTTCGGCAGAGTTCTGCATGAGCTGATGAATATTGCCGCTAAGCTGGAGGGATAAAGATGCGTAAAATATTAGTTTTAAATGGTCCTAACATTAATATGCTGGGCATCCGTGAAAAAAATATCTATGGCCGTGATGATTATGACAGCTTGTGTGCTTACATCCGTTCTGCGGCCGACCGCCTTGGCGTAGAGGTGGAGCTGCTGCAGAGCAATTATGAGGGCGATATAGTTACCGCTATTCAGAATGCTTACGGTCATTTTGACGGCATTGTTATCAATCCGGCGGCGTTTACGCATTACAGCGTAGCAATTCTGGACGCATTGAAGGCAGTAAATATTCCTGCGATTGAGGTGCATATCAGCAACATCCATCAGCGTGAGGAGTTCCGCCATCATTCTGTAACGGTGGCAGGCTGCGTCGGACAAATCTGCGGCCTGGGATTTGCGGGCTATGCCTTGGCAATGGAAGCGCTGAGTGTGTATGAAGCAAAATAGTATATAATAATTTTGGTAAACAGTCTCTGAAGCTTTGCTTTCGGGGGCTGTTTTGTTATAATGATTATAGAGTAATATTTGCTGACAGAAGCAATTTTGGCAGTTAAATTTTTACAATAGTAAGATAACATTAAATTTGTTCTTGGAGGTGACATTATGGGTAAACGTGTAGTAATCGTCGGTGGGGTGGCCGCCGGTATGAAAACGGCGGCGCGCTTGCGCAGGCTGGATGCCGAAGCAGAGATTATCGTGCTGGAACGCGGACCGCAACTGAGCTACGGTGCCTGCGGCTTCCCGTATTTTATCAGCGGTGAGGTTAAGAGCATGGACAGCTTTGACCATACACCGCAGGGAGCCTTGCGCGACAGTGATTATTTTGCGGCCGTGAAGGGCATTGATGCCCGATGCGGCTGTAATGTGCAAAAAATAGACAGAGTGCAAAAATGCGTGCATTATATGGAAAAGGGAGAGCTGAAAAAGCTGTCTTATGACGTGCTGGTGTTGGCAACCGGCAGTACGCCGGTGAAGCTTCCCTTGCCTAATGCTGATGCCGCAGGCATTCACAGCTTCTGGTTTCCGTGGGATGTTGAAGCAGTAGATAAGGAAATTGCCGAAGGCGGCGTTAAGGATGTAGTTATCATCGGCGCAGGCTTTATCGGTCTGGAGCTGGCAGAAGCTTTTGTGCGCCGCGGTTTGCATACCAGCGTTTTGGAACAGCAGGACAGACTGCTGCCGCAGCTGCTTGATGAGGATATGGCAGCATTGCTGCTGCGTGATACGAAAAATCCGCTGCTCGATATTTATCTGGAGGAAAGAGCAGGTGCCTTTACCGTAGAAAACGGCAAAGTTAGCGGAGTGCAGACGGATAAACGCGTAATCCCGGCACAGTTGGTTATCGTTGCCGTCGGCGTGCGTCCGAACGTGGAGCTGGCGCGCGAGGCCGGCCTTGTTATAGGTCCGAGCGGCTGTATTGCGGTTAACGAATACCTGCAGACAAGCGATGATGCAATTTATGCCGGAGGTGACTGTGCGGAAAATACTCATCGTGTCAGCGGAGCCAAGGTGTTTGTGCCTATGGGGTCTACAGCCAACAAGCATGGCCGCGTAATTGCGGATAATATCTGCGGAGCGCGGAAGCAATATCCCGGTGTCCTGGGGACTGCCGCCTGTCGCTTCTTTGCGCAGGAAGCCGGGGCAACTGGTTTGAACGAGCGGACTGCGCGGCAGGCCGGTATTGATTTTGCAAGCGCAATTGTACCAGGCTCTGACCGTTTAGGCTATATGCCGGGAGTAGGGCGCATTGTGCTGAAGCTGTTGGCAGAAAAGAGCAGCGGACGCGTATTGGGTGCGCAGGCTGTCGGAGCGAGCGTAGCGAAGCGTATTGATACATTGGCGGCGGCAATTTCTTTAGGTGCAACGCTGGAGGATTTGTCCGGACTTGATCTGGCTTATGCTCCGCCGTTTAATACGCCGATTGAGAATATCGCAACGGCAGCTAATGTCCTGCAAAATAAACTTGACGGCCAGCTGCGCAGCATTAATCCTGTAGACTTTGAAAAGAATCGTACGCAGGAGGATTATTTATTCGTTGATGTACGCACGCCGGCAGAGGTAGCAGCTAAGCGTATTGCCGACATTCCGTCGAGAGTAAATCTGCCGCTTGATACCTTGCGTACAGCGGATATCAGCAAGATGGATAAAGAGCAGAAAATAGTTACAGCCTGCCAGATTGATTTGCGTGGCTACGAAGCGGAGGTTATTCTGCGCGCACGTGGCTTCCAGGATGTTTACAGCCTGGAGGGAGGTATGAGCGGTTGGCCGTATGCGACGGAAAGCGATAAAGACAAAAAGTGAGAATTTTAATATTGTTATGCAAGGAGGAGAAAAGCATGAGTGAATTTAGCGAAAAAATGGGCATGGCAGCAGGCAACAATTTTAAGAGCGGTTATAACTGCTGCGAAGCGATTGTACAAACCTTCCGTAAGGAGGCAGGCGTGAATATTGATGATAATGCATTCCGTCTGTGCTCCGGATTTGGCGGCGGCATTGGCCATGCGCGCGATTTGTGCGGAGCTATGGCAGGCTGTGTGATGGTCATCAGTACGTTGGCCGGCCGCAATCAGCCGAGCGAGAAGCCGTTGGCAGAAATTTATCCGTTAACGCTGGAATTTCATGAGCGCTTTGCTAAGGAATTCGGCTCCTGTGCCTGCGGTGATTTGATGCCTTACGAGTTTAATACACGTGAACATTTGAAAAATTGCCTGAAGCTGGTGAATAAGGTAGCGCAGCTGCTGGCTGTGTATCTGGAAGAAAAGGAACTTCTGAAGTAATAATGATAATCTAAAAGGGACTGTCGCGTAAGTGGCAGTTCCTTTGTATTTTTCTAGGTGTGAGAATGCGTAAATACGCCAAAAGTAATAATAAAAAATTGCGGAGCGCTTGTTGACGGCAAAAATAATTGGCTATGAAAACAAATTAATTGAAGTTTTTGCCGTCAACATGCTATACTGATATTAGAAATTTATTGAAAAATTTTTGCAGAAATGGGGTAAGAAAAACAGTTATCTGATGGATACCTGCCTTGCTGCGCAGGATAGATATAAGGCATATCTTGATTATTTTAGGATTGAGTACGATTGAGAAGATCGTATTCGTGATACTAAAAAACCAAAAAATAAGAAGTTCTGCTTATGGAGTACCGCATAATTTAGTGTAATTTGTTAAAGAAAGATAAATTGTTTTATAATAGAGATAAGTTCTAAAATATAGGAGAAGTGCTGTGAATAATTATGGAGAAATCATTATCTATCAGACAGATGATGGTTTGACAAAAATAAATGTAAATATGCAAGAAGAAACAGTTTGGCTATCTCTTGATCAGATGGCTGAACTGTTTCAGAGAGATAAATCTACAATATCTAGACATATCAAGAAAATTTTTGAAGAAGGCGAGTTGCAGCGAAATTCAGTTGTTGCAAATTTCGCAACAACTGCCGCAGACGGGAAAGTATATAACGTAGATTATTATAACCTTGATGTTATTATCTCTGTTGGCTATCGTGTGAAATCTCAGCGAGGCGTTCAGTTCAGGATTTGGGCAACAAATGTGCTGAAAGAGTATATGATTAAAGGTTTTGCCATGGATGACGAACGACTGAAAGGAAATGCTGGTGGGAATTATTGGAAAGAATTACTTGATCGTATCAGAGATATTCGTTCCTCTGAAAAGGTGCTGTATCGTCAGGTACTTGATTTGTACGCAACAAGTGTTGACTATGATCCACGCAGTGATGAATCTGTAAAATTCTTTAAAATTGTGCAAAATAAATTGCATTATGCAGCACATGGACATACTGCCGCTGAAGTGATTTATGAAAGAGCAGATGCAGAGAAACCATTTATGGGGCTTACTTCATTTTCCGGGGAATTGCCGGCATTAAAACATATTGGTATTGCGAAAAACTATTTGCAAGAAAACGAACTGAAAATCTTAAACAATCTTGTATCCGGTTATTTTGATTTGGCAGAAATCAATGCTATTGAACATAAGCCGATGTATATGCATGATTATGTAAAACAGCTTGATATGGTGCTGTCTTCGGGAAATCGCAAATTGCTTGAAGGTGCCGGTACTGTCAGCCATAAGCAGGCTTTAGAAAAAGCAAAGGTTGAATATCGAAAATATCAGGAGATTACATTATCTCCGGTGGAACAGGCTTATTTGGAAAGTTTTAAAGAAGTTGCGAAGGAACTGAAGAAGAAAAAATGATATAAAGGATAAAAATGTTTTGTTGTATAATGAAATTGCACCCCTGAAAAATCTAAGAAAAACTGAAAGTCTGAAAATCCTGTAATATCAACATTTTCGAGACTTATGGAGGAATATAGAGATTATGATAAAAATTCTCTTTATCTGCCATGGCAACATCTGCCGTTCGCCTATGGCAGAGTTTTTATTGAAGGACATTGTAAAAAAGCGCGGCATTGCCGCTGATTTTGAAATTGCTTCGGCAGCGACAAGCAGGGAAGAAATCGGTAATCCTGTGCATCACGGCACGCGCAATAAGCTGGCGCAGCTTGGCATCAGCGTCGCAGGCAAGCATGCGGTACAGGTAACAAAGCGTGACTACGAATATTATGATTTGCTGCTGGTGATGGACAGCAATAATATCCGTAATTTGCGTAGAGTCATCGGTGAAGATACGCAGGATAAGGTCCATCTGCTTTTGGATTATACCGGTCGCAAGGGCGCAAGCATTGCCGATCCGTGGTATACCGGTGACTTTGAAGTAACCTATAAAGATATCATGGAAGGCCTGGATGGCTTGCTGAAGTATCTGAAATATTAAAACAAACAAATTTCCGTACAAACCGTTAATAAGTTAACATAATTTACCATAAAAATAGATAGAATTAATCGAAAACGGTATTTTGCTTGTTTGTTTTAGATTGTGGTGCTACAATAAGTGTTACGGTAAAATAATATAGTTTCCAATGAAGAGAGGTTTTTAATCATGAAATTCGCAACACGTATGGAGCGTATGCAAGCTTCTGAAATCCGCGAGCTGTTAAAATTAACTGCTCAGCCTGATATTATTTCCTTTGCCGGCGGTCTGCCTGCACCGGAACTGTTCCCTGTAGAAGAAATTGCCAAGGTTTCTCATGACCTGGTACTGAAGGAAGGTCGCCAGCTGCTGCAATATGCAACTACCGAAGGCCGTCCGTCCCTGCGTGCAAAAATTGCTAAACGTATGGCTGATAAATACCACACAAATGTTGATCCCGATGACATTCTGATTACCACCGGTTCTCAACAATGCCTGGACTTCGCAGGCAAGCTGTTCCTGGATCCCGGCGACGTTGTTCTGTGCGAAAGCCCGTCCTACCTCGGCGCTTTGAACGCATTCAACGCTTACCAACCGAAATTTGTTGAGGTTCCGACCGATAACGGTGGTCTGATTCCGGAAGAACTGGATAAAATTCTGGAAACCACTCCGAACTGCAAATTTATCTATGTAATTCCTGACTTCCAAAACCCGACCGGTCGTACCTGGTCCATGGAACGCCGTCAAAAATTCATGGAAGTTGTTAACAAACACAACCTGCCTGTACTTGAAGATAATCCGTACGGCGAACTGCGCTATGAAGGCACTATCCTGCCGTCCCTGAAATCTATGGATACCAAAGGCTTGGTTATGTTCCTGGGTACCTTCTCCAAAATCTTCTGCCCGGGCCTGCGTCTTGGCTGGATTGCTGCAGAGCACAGCCTGCTGAGCGAGTTTGTTAAAATCAAACAAAGTGCTGACCTGCACACCTCTAACTTTGACCAAGGCGTTGCAGATGCTTACATGGAACAATACGACCTGGATGAGCACGTTAAAGAAATCGTTGCTCTGTACAAACATCGTCGTGATCTGATTCTTGAATCCATGGAGAAATACTTCCCGGCAGGCACCGAATGGACTCATCCGGAAGGTGGTCTGTTCCTGTGGCTGACCTTCCCTGAAGGCGTAAGCGCACGTAAAGTATTCAACAAGTGCATCGAGATGAAGGTTGCCGGCGTTATCGGTGATGCCTTCTATCCGAATCAGAAGACTGATCGCAGCATGCGTATCAACTACTCCAACATGCCGGATGACCGCATTGTTGAAGGTATCCAACGCATGGCTAAAGCAATCAAAGAGTGCATGTAATTCTTTGACGGCTTAAGCTGTCTTGTAAATTTTACAGCTGATAAAAATTTAACCCCTGCAGAAAAATTTCTGCAGGGGTATTTTGTATATATGCTGTTTTATGCTTTAGCAGCCTTTAAGGTTCTTTCGAACAGAATGTATAAAACTCCGGCAGCCTCGTCACTGAATTTAAAGATACTGTCGGTACCATCGGTGTGATGGAAGGTTACAAGGTTGATGCCGTCAAAATCAGCACCGCTGAGAACGTTGAGCGGGATATGGAAGGCATTTTTCTTACCAATGTAAACTAAACGTTGGTTAGTAAGGAAGAACACGCCCAGCTCTTCAATAATAGTCATTTCTTCTGTGAATTTGGGATGCTCGATTTTTTCGCCCTTGAAGGCAACGGTTTCGTCAATGCGGAATTTGCGTGTCAGCTCATAGTAGTTGTCTTCGCGTTCTATCATTTTGTTTTGGCAGAGACCGCAGTTGGTATAGGCGTGGCAGATTTCTCCGGGGTTGAGAGGGAAAGCATCCTGCTTGATATCGCCTAAAGGCATATGCTCCGCATTCCACAGGCTGCGGTATTTTTCCAGAGCGCTGACAATGTTATTCTTTAATTCATATGGGATATCCAGAGTTGCGCAGTCGGCACGCAGGGCAGCTTCTTCTTCCGGAGTATAACGCTGTGCGCTGCTGATTTCGTCAAACTTCTGATTGAAGTGAGCCTGAAAAACCTGCTTACGCATGGAAAGACTGTCTTCGTAGTCATAGCCGAATAACTCATTCAATTGTTTGATATCCAGCTTTTCGGTGCCTGCAAGCAAATCACGGCAGCGGACAAAATAAGCAGCTGTTTTTGCTGCCTTATCAGCCTGCTTTGCCAGATGCGGCGGCAGCTCCAAAATTTCAGCTAAATGTGCAAGCTGTGCCCAAAGGCTGTCTTCCTTAGTCTGTACTTCGGTAAAGACAACATCTGCCAGCTTGCGGTAAATGCCGCTGCGTTGGTTGCAATTATCATCATGGAATTTTACGCCCCATTTTTTCAGAGCATGATGCACATCATCGGCACTGACTGCTAAAGCGTCGGGTGCTGCAGCCAACAGATTATTGAGCTCCTTCCAGCCGTTTTCGGTAGGCTTGCTGCCGAATATTTTTGATAAAAAGCCGCATTCTTCTAATTCTTGCATGCTATAAGGTTTCAAATTCTGCACTCTCCTTTACAGGCTTAAAGTCTGCATTTTGATTTTTACGCTGATAAAGTTGCCAGCGGTTTATTTTATCGCTAACAATACGAATTTAATCTAAACAATATTATACGCTAAAAGTGTATCTATTGTCTAGAAAGAAAAAGCTTCGGCATTTATCTGCTGTGACTATCTGCCTGCATTGTGTTATAATAGCAATTAGAGAGAGGAAAGGGAGATACAATGTCAATACAAGCTTTTACTGCTAACAACAAAGGCAATTGGAAGGCTAATTTGCCGGTATTGTGGCTGGGAGTTTTTTTGTGCTGTGCCAGCTATACAATGTGCATTCCTTTTTTGCCTGTATATCTGCTGCGTGAGCTGCATGTTGCTCAGCCTGACGTTAACTTCTGGGCAGGCATTACCTTTGCTGTAACCTTTATGGGTTCGGCCGTGATGGCACCTTATTGGGGCGCTTTGGCTGACCATGTCGGGCAGAGAAAGATGGCGATTCGCGCCGGCTACGGCTTGGCGCTGACCTATTTTCTTACCGGCGTTTGCCAGGATGTCTATCAGCTATTAATAGTGCGTATTGTGTGTGGTGTTGTTGCCGGCTTTGTGCCTGCCTGCATGTCTATGGCATCTTCATCCTTGCCGGAGGAGCGCATGGGCTGGGGCATGGGACTGATGCAGACTGCGGTAGCCAGCGGCACCATCATGGGACCTTTGATGGGCGGTTATCTGAGCAGCTGGTTTGGCATGCGTGCTTCATTTTATGTAGGCAGCTTTGCCTTGTTTATTGCTACAAGTGCCGTAGTATTTATTGTTAAGGATATGTCCGTATTGAATAAGGGTGCGCGCGAAGCAAGCAGTCTGTTGGCAGATTTAAAGAACGCTTTGCATAACAAGGGCTTGTTATATATTATGGCTATGTTCTTTGTAGTGCAGACCTGTGTGATGCTGATTCAGCCGTTGATTACATTGTACGTAGGCGAGCTGATGCATGATATGGGTGATGCTGCTATCAAGATGTCAGGTGTGATTTTCTCGCTAGCCGGTATTACCGGTATTTTAGCGGCACCGTTTTGGGGAAAACGCGGACAGCGCTTCGGTTATGTGCGTGTTTTCTGCATTGTAACCTTTATTGCCGGTTTTATTAACCTTTTCCAAGTCTTTATCAACACTGTCTGGCAGTTTGCGGCTATTCAGTTTGTTTACGGCTTGTTCCTTGCAGGCGCTGTGCCGAATATTAATGCTAACTTGACGCGTGTTACTGCTGCCAATATGCGTGGTAAGGCCTTTGGCCTGGTTACGAGCGCGCAGCAGTTTGGCGGTGTTGTAGGACCGCTGCTTGGCGGTGCCTTGGGCAGCTTTATGAGCTCGCGTTATGTGCTTGTATTTGCCGGCTGCGTGCTTATGAGCGTAGCAGTTTACTCTTATTTCACGCATGTGCGTGGAGCGGAGCAGGAAGCTGCAAGCTAAAAGTTTATCCATATAAAATAAAAGACCGTTGCTGCAGGGAATTTGCGGCAACGGTTTTATTTTTGGAAAAATATAGAATGTTTTCTTCGGAACCGTCAAGCCTTCGGTTTAGCCGTCAGCCATTGGCGTTTTTGCTCACTTTGCGGGAAAAGCTGGTGATCAAACCACATATAGAAGAAGCGTTCTGCCGGTACAATGCCGTAGCCGTCCTGCAGATGGTCGGTGGTGTCATAGGGATCTGCCATAATAAGCACATCGTCACTTTGGTGTGCGGTGCCCATGCTGTCGTAACCGATGATGACGCGCCAATGCCCGCCCCAATCGACGTTTTCTACAATAATAGGGGTATTATTTTTCAGATTACTCTCGACAAATTTGAGGAAATCCTTATAGCTGTCGGGAGTTTTATCTTTAATGGAGGAATGAACCTCCCAACCGATTTTTTCAAAGTAGTTTACCATGCCCTTGGTGTTGGTGCCGACGGTTTTGCTGCTGCCCATGATTTTGGCAACGGCCAGCTCTTCATCAAGCGTTTGGCCTTTGTAATATGTTACTACCATATTTGCAGCGGCAGGACCACAGGTATAATGAGTGATTTGCTGCGTAGTGGCAAATTTCGGCAAAATAGTAAGATGCTCGTCAGATTGCATATTATAAAAATCAGGATGTTTAAAATAGGGTGAATCCTTGATATCGTGTTTGCCTACGAATTGTGCGGCACCGGCTGCCGGTGTGCTTCCTGGTGTGCCTATAGGCATAGGGGATTGCTGCAAAAGATAATTAAGGCCGCCTAAAATGGCTAGCAGGCAAACAATGACCGTTAAAATGCGTTTTGTTTTCATAGCTGCTCTCCTAAACTGAGTGTAGTTTTACGCTTAAGATGCTTATGGACTGCTGTGAGCAAAGCTTCTTTTTCGTTGGGAAGATTGCCGGATTGTACGCGTTCCAGCAGGTAGGTAAGAATATTTTTGATTTCTGCATGGGGGATAAGCTCCAACAGCTCGCGTCCGCCGACAGCAAGGTCCTTACTGCATACAGGCATGCGTGTGCGTACAAGCTCCACAACCTGACGGCCTAAAAGGCGACCTTCGGCCATCAGCTGCTCGTTTTCGCGGGCGTGGGTTGCTCCCATATCCGCAAGAAAAACCTCGACTAGCAGACTGTAGGCTTGTGTCAGCTCTGCCTGCGTGCGGAAACCGGAGTTGGCAGCTTCGCTGCGCACCCAGCGCAGCAGGGTGCGCTCGCCGGTGAGCAGCATAGGCGCGAAGCGCATATGCTGCGCTACCAGCCAGGTAACCAGATGTACGAAGCTGTTGTTGTAGCCAAGGCGCGTTAAAATAGATTGAGTCATGATTGCGCTTTTAGCTTCATGCCCCAGGTCGGAAGGCTGCCCTTCTTTGTTCAGCTTGCGGATTTCAGGCAAGCCCTTGCCTAAATCGTGCAGCACTAATGCCCAACGGATGGCTAAATCGTGCGGGCTGTTGTCAATCGCCAGCAGTGTGTGCTCCCAGGTGTCATATAAATGGAAGCGCGGATTTTGGTGCAGTCCTAAAAGGTGCAGCGCTTCCGGAAGAATGGGAATGACAGTATCGTTGCCGTTTTCGCGGGCATGACAGTTTGCACCTAAAAGGCCTGTTGCCATCATCAGCATCAGGCCTTTGCCTGCATATTCAGATATAATGAGCTTTTCAAGCTCCTTGCGTACACGCTCCAACGAAAGGCCGGCGCAGCGTTCAACCGGAAAGCTGTAGCCATGCGGCAGGTAGTAGGGCGTGTTCGGCGCACCGCAGGCAGGTAGTGCTTCGCAGCCTGCCTGCTCGTACGTAAAGCCAAGCTGTGCCACAAAGCGGCAGGCACGCAGCATACGCAGCGCATCCTCATGAAAGCGTTGCTTAGCGTCACCTACAGTGCGTAAAATCTTCTGCTGTAAATCCTGCTGACCGCCAAAGTAGTCATACAATGTGCCGTTCAGTGATAGCGCCATAGCGTTGACAGTAAAATCACGGCGGCTCGAATCCTCGCGCAGACTGCTGCAAAACCAGGTTGCGGCAGGGCGATGCATATCTTCGTCGTTATAGCGTTCGCCGCGAAAGGTTGTTACTTCGGTAGCAACACCGTTGATAACGATGACTACGCAGCCGAAATTGTGACCTAATTGGTCAACAGTTTTCCAATCTTGTTGCTTGCAAACTGCCAAAACCTGCTCAGGCAGAGCATTGGTAGTGATATCGTAATCATCCGGTGACTTGCCCAAAAGCAGGTCGCGCACGGCACCGCCGACGAGATATGCTTCATAGCCGGCAGCGTTTAAAGCAGACAGTATTTTTTTTGTATAACTGGGAAAAAATAAATCAGGCATTTTAAAAATCTCCTGCCAGGCTTAGTATTCTATACCGTCATCCTTGAGCCGGTATTCTACATTAATACCAAAATACTCCCAAAGAATCTCCTTAAGCTCGGCACCGGTGTTAATTTTATAGCGGTACTTTACGCGACCGCCAAGGTAAAATTTTAAATAGTTGCTGCGGATGGTAATATTGCAGTCCTCGCGGAAAATAGACAGCTTCTTGCTTTTGATAAACGGTGAATCCGGATGAGCATCACACCAGAAGCTGGCGGTAATAAAATCCTTGTCTATCTGAGGCTCTTCAGTGAAGCCAAAGAGGCGCTTCCAGATTTTGCCGCATTCCTTCTGCCAAAGCAGCCAACCCCAAAATTCACTGCGGGTAAATTTGTATTGGCTGATGCCGTCGCTTTGAATCAGTCCTTCCGTGATTTCCAGCGGTACACGCGGACTTTCGCTGTTCACGCCGACGTCGGTCAGATAACGCTTCTCACCTAAAGCTACACACATTACGCGGTGGCGGCGCAGTTGGTAGGTTTCCATTTTATCGATAAAGCGGGCAGCGTAGCTGGTCACCTCAAAGCCCAGGGACTCCAAAAGCCAGTTGTAAAGTCCGTTCAGCTCAAAGCAGATGCCGCCGCGGTTATGCATGATAACCTTATTGAACATATCCTGGCGTTTGAGCGAGGTAATTTTGCCGTTAAGAGAGTCAAAATTTTCATAGGGGATATATTTGAGGTGCGCGTCCTGCAATTTAGTCAGGGTTGCTAAATTAACAGCCGGCTCGAAATCGTTGAGCTGCAGCTTGCGCAGGTATTGTTGTATTTGCAGCTTCTTCATCGGCCGTCCGTTGATATCTGCATAATTTGGCAAAGCAATCATCTCCATAATGTAATTTTCACAGCGTTGTTATAGCTATGAAAATTGTCTAATCTTCTCTCAATTATTTATTGTAACATTTATTTTGCAGGAAATAAACTATTTTGCTTTAAAGAGTGGGAATAGCATAGTCTATATCTGCACAGAGGTGACAATAAAAAGACTATTCCTATATGGAATAATTTTAATGCCAAACAAGAATAAGATAAACAAAACTACCGTTTTACAAAGTAATTCCTAAGTGTTATTATATAAATGGCGATTCTGTTATATTTAATATTCCCTTTGTTACACTCTCAAATACACTCTCAAATAAATTTTTTGGAGGTTTCCGATGGCTCTGTTATCCTTGGTTTTTTTACTGCTGGCGATAATGCTTGGTTTTATCCGTAAAATGAATACGGGTCTTTTGTGCATAGCTTTTGCCTTGCTTTTGGGACGTATGGCAGGCATCAGTGATGCGGAAATTATTAAAGGCTTCAATGCTTCTTTGTTCCTGATGCTTTTGGGTGTAACCTATTTGTTCAGTCTGGCACAGATTAACGGCAGTCTGGATTTGTTGGCGCAGAAGGTTATTTCTTTGGCCGGCAAGCGTGTTTACCTGATTCCGATCATCATTTATGTATTCTCGATTATACTTGCTGCGCTTGGTCCCGGATCTGTACCGACTATGGCTATAATGATGGTTTTTTCCATGTCCTTGGCAGCAGAAATGAAAATCAGTCCTGTGCTGCTTTCAACCTTAACTGTTTTGGGCTCTTGCGCCGGTGGTTTATCACCGCTTGCTGCTACCGGCATTATCGGTGCAAATCTGTGTGCAGAATTCGGCTTGACAGGTATTGAAAATGATTTTCTTATGAATGGCATTCTTTCCTTTACTATTTATGCCGTTATTGTCTATATTTTATTGGGCGGCTATAAGCTGCGTTCTGCTGCTGTGGGGCAGAAAAAAGAAGTTCCCTGCTTTAACAAAAAGCAGCTGACGACTATTGCCGGTATTGTAGTGATGGTGCTTATGGTTATGCTTTTGCGAATTAACGTAGGACTGGTCAGCTTTGCTGTTGCAGCCGTATTATCCTTTTTGCGTGTTTCAGATGAGACGAAGGCGATTAAACATATTCCTTGGAATACGCTGCTGTTGATTACCGGTGTGGGTGTTTTGATGCAGCTGATTATAGATCTCGGCGGTATTAAGGTGCTTTCTGATATACTTGTTTCTCTGATGAGCGCTAAAAGTGCTGCAGCTGTTATGGGCCTTACCTCCGGCATTATGAGCTGGTTCAGCTCCAGCAGCGGTGTTGTTATGCCTACGCTGCTGCCGACAGTACCGCATGTTGCTCAGCAGCTTGGCGGTGTGAATGAGGTGGAGCTGGCCTCCTCGATTACAACCATTTCGCATGTCGCTGCCATCAGCCCGCTTTCTACAGGTGGTGCGTTGGCGCTGGCAGCATATGCTTCGGCCGCTAATGCTAATCAGAAGCAGCAGCAGAATCTGTTTATGAAAATGTTCGGTGTTTCTGCGCTGGGCGTTTCCGTGTTGTGTGTTTTCTCTTATTTCGGCATGTTCCATTGGCTGCTGTGAGGTAAAAATTTTATAATAATCTTTTGGTCTTCGTGCATATTTAGATATGTGCGAAGACTTTTTTGTTGCAGCGTGCATTTCTTTACATACGTAATATTACGTAGTATAATAAATTAAAGGAGGTTGCGTTTATGCCACTAACCCCTAAAGAAATGATCAGATTGCTTTTACAAAATGGTTTTGTTTATGTTAAGAGCAATAATGGTTCTCATCAAAAATATTTTAATCCACAGCGGAATATAACTGTTGCTGTACCTTTGCATACTAAAGAATTAAAGAAAGGCTTAGAACAGGCTATTTTAAAGCAGGCTTGATTAAAACGATAAGGAGAAGAAAGGAGCGCATCATGTCTAAAAAATATTTTTATCCCGTAATTTTTGAACCTGAGGAAGTAGGCGTTTCTGTTTATGTTCCGGATATTCCCGGCTGCAATACTCAAGGAGATTCTTTGGAAGAAGCTTTGGAGATGGTGCAGGAAGTGATTGGCCTGATGTTGGAAGGTAAAAAGCCTGAAGAATATCCTCAGGCATCAAAACCCAATGAAATCAACCTGGAAGGCAGTCAGTTTGTGATGATGGTTGCTTTTGATAAGCTTGCTTATGATAAAAAGTATAATGCGAAGGCTGTAAAGAAGACGCTCTCGATTCCTGCATGGCTTAATAATCTGGCAATTGATAACGATATTAATTTTTCTAATCTTTTGCAGCGTGCCTTGATTAATGAATTGGGATTAAATGCACGTTAATTTATAGAAGCACAAAAAGCCGCCGGATTGGAGAAAAATCTCCTGAGCCGGCGGCTTTTTTTGTGCCTTACGGCACCATGATAAATTCTACGATAAACACTACTGCGCAGCAGCAGCAAGCCACATGAAAAAGGCTCATGCCGCGCCAGGCGGTGGCAACGCCGACGCCGAGGGCAAGAGCACCTGCAGCAGGTGTTTGTGTTTCCTGCAGGATAGCAGGAAAGGTCATTACTGCGAGCGTCGTGTAGGGGACATAATATAAAAAGGAACGGATGAAGGGATTTTTGATTTCCTTACGAATGAGTGTTAGCGGAAGCACGCGGATAGCGTAGGTAACAATTGCCATGACTGCAATATAAATATAAATATTGTGTTCCATCTGCTAATCCTCCTTTTGCTGGGACTGTACCGGCCTGAGATAAGCTGCAGCTGCTGCGATGACTACAGTGAGGATAATGGTACGTGTACCGCCGGTAAGCTGCGCCAACGGCTCCATGTATGTTGCTGCGAAGCTGGCGATGAAGCTTGTGATTACAACAGTTAAAATGATACGGCTTTCGCGTGCAGGGGGCATGATGATAGCAAGGAACATGCCAAACAGTGCTACACTCAGTGCGCTGACAATGCGTTCTGGCAGTGCCGCACCGGCGACAATGCCGCAGGCTGTGCCAATCGACCAGCCCGGAATTGCTACTGCCATGCCCCCATAGTAATAGTATGGATTCAAAACCCCCGGACGGGAGATAGCGATACCGAAAAGCTCATCCGTTACAGCGAAGGCCATAGCCAGACGATGTATAAAGCCTTGTGCACTGCTGAGCCTTTGGCTAAGAGCGCAGCTCATCAGCATGTAGCGTGCATTGGCGATAAGTGTTACAAGTGCTATTTCGGTATAGCTGGCGTTTTGACCTATGAGGGTAATGGCGGCGAATTCACCGGCTGAAGTGTTGTTGAGCAGGCTTGTCAGAAAGCCTTGGAATACAGAAAGCCCGGATGTGCGGCAAATAATTCCCAGAGAAAAGGCTACGGCAAAATACCCCAATCCTATGGGGATACCATCGTGCAAGCCTTGGCGGAAGGCCGCAGCATCGCTTGAAGCATTATTAGTATACACGGAATCAATATTCTTGGTTGAAATTTGCATCATAATACACCACAACGATCATAAGAAAATCCAAAAAACAAAAAAATCAAAATATAATAATGCTAAGTGTTGGAAATTTTACCCGTAAGCCCCAAACGGAAAGCTTACGGGTAGAAAGGCTTTGGTTAACGCTGAGGGGATGGCGTTATACCGTTAATGTTTATTTCAGCAGCTCCTGAGCAACAAGATGTCCCATTTCAGAGGTAGAAACCTTCTTCAGACCTTCTGCATAAAGGTCCGGAGTGCGGTAGCCTTGCTCCATAACTGCATCAACAGCTGCTTCCATAGCGTCTGCTGCTTCGTTTTGGTTCAGGGAGTAGCGCAGCATCATAGCAACGCTGAGGATGGTTGCCAACGGGTTAGCAATGCCTTGACCGGCAATGTCCGGTGCGCTGCCGTGGATAGGCTCGTACATACCTGTGCCGTCGCCGAGGCTGGCGCTCGGAAGCAGACCGATGCTGCCTGCGATGGTGCTGGCTTCGTCACTGAGGATATCGCCAAAGATATTATTAGTCAAAATAACGTCGAACTGCTTCGGATTCAGCACTAACTGCATAGCGCAGTTATCAACATAGAAATTGTTCAGCTCGATTTCCGGATAATCCTTTGCCTGCATTTCGGCAACAATTTTACGCCACATGCGGCTGGAGCCCAATACATTGGCTTTGTCTACGCTGGTTACTTTACCGCGGCGTTTTTTAGCAGCTTCAAAAGCAAAACGGGCAATGCGTTCTACCTCCGGACGGGTATAAAGCTCAACGTCGCTTGCTTCCTCAACGCCGTCAGCGTTGAGGTGCGCTTCGTTGTGCTCACCGAAGTAGATGCCGCCGGTAAGCTCACGTACGATTAAAAGATCGGCACCTTCGGCACGTTCCGTTTTCAGCGGAGAAAGATGCGCGGTGAATTTGGAAACGGTCATCGGGCGCAAGTTGCAGTACAGGCCCAAAGCCTTGCGGATACCAAGCAGGCCTTTCTCCGGGCGGATGTCCGGGGCAACATTATCCCATTTTGGTCCGCCGACAGCACCGAGCAGCACAGCGTCAGCAGCCTTAGCGCTGGCGATGGTTGCTTCCGGCAGGGGAACGCCGGTTGCGTCGATTGCGCAGCCGCCGATGAGCTGCTTGTCATATTCAATTTCAAAGCCGTATTTTTTGGCAGCAGCGTCGAGAACCTCTACAGCTGCATCAACTATTTCTACACCAATGCCGTCACCGGGCAGTAAGCAAATCTTCATTATTTGTTTTCTCCTTTAATATAATTAATCAGGCCGCCACAGTCTGCGATATGCTGGATAAATTCCGGCAGCGGTTTTGTTTTGATCGTAATATTTTTATTGAGGATTTTGATTTCACCCTTGTTGACATCAACGTCAATTTCATCGCCGGGTTCAATCTTTTCAACGTCGGCGCCTATTTCCAGCACCGGCAGGCCGATGTTAATCGCATTGCGATAGAAGATGCGGGCAAAGCTGTCTGCTACGATGCATTTGATACCCTTAACCTTTAATACTACCGGGGCATGCTCGCGGGAAGAACCGCAGCCGAAGTTTTTGCCGGCAACGATGTAATCTCCGGGCTGTACGTTGGCGGCGAAGTTAATTTCCAGGTTTTCTTTCGCATCCTCCATAGCGTGTTCTGCTAATTCTTTGAAATCGGCAATGTTCAGATATCTTGCCGGGATAATAACGTCTGTATCGATGTGGTCGCCGTAAAGCCAAACTTTGCTCATTTTACTACCTCCTCAGGGCTGGTGATATAACCGGTAATGGCACTGGCTGCAGCGGTATAGGGGCTTGCCAGATAAACTTCGCTGTCGACATGACCCATGCGGCCGCGGAAGTTACGGTTGGTGGTGGAAACAGCTCGTTCGCCTGCTGCGAGGATGCCCATGTAACCGCCAAGGCAGGGACCGCAGGTCGGAGTGGAAACGGCAGCGCCGGCATCAATAAAGGTATCAATATAACCGCGGTGCATAGCCTCCTGATAAATCTGTTGGGTTGCCGGGATGATAATCATACGCACATGGTCGCAAACCTTGTGGCCTTTGAGAATTTCGGCAGCCTGTTCAAGATCCTCCAGACGGCCGTTGGTACAGGAACCGATGACAACCTGGTCGATTTTGATTGCATGACCTTCCTTAGCAGGATGAGTGTTTTCCGGCAGATGCGGATAAGCAACAACAGGAACGAGTTCGTCTAGCTTAATATCGAGTACGCGGGCATATTCAGCATCTTCGTCCGCAGTAACTGCTTCCCATTCACGGGTTACGCCGCGTTCCTTTAAGAATTCGATGGTCTTTTCATCAACGGGGAAAATGCCGTTTTTGCCGCCGGCCTCAATAGCCATGTTGCAGATAGTCAGACGGTCGGCCATCGAAAGCTCGCTGACGCCTTCGCCGGTGAATTCCAAAGATTGGTAACGGGCGCCGTCAACGCCAATCATACCGATGATGGTCAGGATGATGTCCTTGCCTTTAACGTATTTCGGCAGTTTGCCGGTCATGTTAACCTTGATAGCCTGTGGAACCTTGAACCAGGAGGTACCGCTGGCCATAGCGCAGCCGATATCAGTCTGGCCCATACCGGTGCTCAGAGCATTGAGTGCACCGTAGGTACAAGTGTGGGAATCGGCGCCGATGATGATTTCGCCGGGAGCAACAAGGCCTTTATCCGGCAGCAGTGCATGCTCGATACCCATCTGGCCTACTTCAAAGTAGTTTTTGATTTCGTGCTTTCGGGCGAAGTCACGCATACGCTTGCACATGGTTGCGGATTTGATATCCTTGCAGGGGGAGAAATGGTCCGGAACCAGAGCAATTTTGTTTTTATCAAATACTGGTTTACCGATTTTTTCAAATTCGTTGATAGCCGGAGGACCGGTGATATCATTAGCTAATACTAAATCTACTTGAGAAACAAGCAGGTCGCCGGCACTTACGCTGTCGCGGTGAGCGTGCTTGGCTAAGATTTTTTGCGTCATTGTCATTCCCATAAGATAGTCCTTCTTTCTTTAGGGGCTGCCTATAAGGGGCCATCTGCTTCAGAAGCGCTTCTAGGAGTACTGGTATGTACGCCGTCGTCGCGCTTCTTCGCATCTGACGCTCCTCTAGACAGCCTGTAAATTTTTTAAGTTAGAAAGAGTGTACTATGAAATAAAATAGCCCCTATCTGCGCTTGCAGATAGGGGCGAAGTTTTTTCGCGGTACCACCCTAAGTTGTACTTAATTTTCCCGATTAGCGAATCGGCAGCGTAACGTGCTGGAAACGTCTGCTCCTACTTGGTTCAGAGAAGCTGCTCGCGGGTGAGCTTCTTTGCCTGCTTGCTGGCGGCTTGCACCATACGCCGTCTCTCTGGATGCTGGGGCAGGTAAATTTTCCCGTTCATTGCATTTTTGTTTTTGAAATTAAAATATACACATCGCTGTGTTCTTCACATTATCGCAACAATTTCACGGTTTGTCAAGTGTGAAAATAAAAAAATGCCTAGAAAAACATTTGATGTGCAACTGAAATGGAAAAAAAGTATTGCTGAAGTGCAAAGGAGTGTAGGGGTAAAAAAATGCTTCTTTCAGAAAATTGCCTTTTGCAGAACTTTTGTCATGTAAATAAATATATATATATAATTTGTGATCGTAATAACGTGGTATTATAATTAAAATTACAGTCGTTGTGGTGGTCTTTAACAGAAACACTAACGGAACTGCTAATAGATTTATTGATAAAATGCTTTGAGAGGGGAATTTATTATGAATACTTCGCTGCCCAAAAAACAGGGATTGTATGATCCTTGGTTTGAACACGATGCCTGCGGTGTTGGCGTAGTTGCCAATATTAAGGGCAAGAAGTCTAATAAAATTTTACGACAGGCTTTGGTGGTTTTGCATAACATGGATCATCGCGGCGGTCAGGGAGCAGATATGAACTCCGGTGACAGTGCCGGTGTACTGCTGCAGATTCCGCATAACTTTTTTGTCAAAGAATGCGCGAAGCAGTACTCAGCGAAAAGCCGCAGCTTTTATATAACTACTTTAAACAGCTCTTTGTGCAGGTAACAAATCAGCCGATTGATGCCATTCATGATGAGGTTTTCGCGGATACAACCAGCGGTATCGGTCCGGAACTGAATCTGATTAACCCGCAGCCGGAAAGCTGCCGCCAGATTTCTGCCGAATCTCCGGTATTAAGCAATATTGAGCTTGCTAAGCTGAAGAATATTCCTGATTTCGAGGCAGCAACAATTCCTATGCTTTACAATGTTGCTGATGGCGGCGCCGGCTTAAAGCAGGCGTTGGATGCAATCTTTGCTGCTGCTGATAAATATATTGCGGAAGGCAAGTGCATTTTGATATTATCCGACCGCGGCATTACTAAAGATATGGCAGCGGTTCCTGCCTTGCTGGCAGGTGCAGGTCTGCATCATCATCTGATTAAAAACGGTACGCGTCTGCGTGCTTCTATTATCATAGAATCTGCTGAACCGCGTGAGGTGCACCATATGGCGTTGCTTTTAGGCTATGGCGTCAGCGGTATTAATCCGTATCTTGCTTTTGAAAGCCTGGAGCATATGTGTGCTGACGGAATGCTGGATATCAGCTTTGAAAAGGCTGCTGAAAATTATATCAGCGCCTGCACTCACGGCATTGCTAAAATCCTGTCGAAGATGGGTATTTCTACTGTACAGTCTTATCGTGGCGCTCAGATTTTTGAAGCTATCGGTATCAGCAGTGCCGTTATTGAAGAATATTTCACCGGAACTCCGTCGCGTCTTGAAGGCATCGGCCTGGATGAGATTGCCAAAGAGGTTGCTATGCGTCATGAGCCTGCCTTTGCTGAGCAAAACATTGATCCTTTCAGCTATGAATCAGGTTCTCATTATCAATGGCGTAACGGCGGCGAGCAGCATATGCTTAATCCGGAAACGATTGTTAAGCTGCAGCAGGCCTGCAAGACCGGTGATTATAAGCTCTTTAAGGCGTTCAGCAAGCAGCTGCGCGGCAGTGCCTTTGCCAACCAGAATCTTCGCAGTATGCTGACCTTTACGCCGTAGCGTCTGCCGGTGAATATTGATGAGGTAGAATCTGTAGAAAGCATTTGTCATCGCTTCAAGACAGGTGCTATGAGCTACGGCTCTTTAAGTCAGGAAGCACATGAATGTCTGGCGATTGCCATGAACCGTATAGGCGGCAAGAGCAATACCGGCGAAGGCGGCGAGAATCCCAACCGTTTTGCACCGCTGCCTAATGGTGATAGCAAGCGCAGTGCAATTAAGCAGGTTGCCAGCGGACGTTTTGACGTAACCAGCAATTACCTTGTCAATGCGGACGAAATTCAGATTAAAATTGCACAGGGTGTTAAGCCGGGTGAAGGTGGACAGCTTCCGGGCGGCAAGGTTTATCCGTGGATTGCCGAATGCCGCGGTACGACGGCAGGGATTGGTTTGATTTCTCCTCCGCCTCATCATGATATCTATTTTATTGAAGATTTGGCTGAGCTGATTCACGACCTGAAGAATGCTAATCCCCGTGCCCGCATCAGCGTTAAGCTGGTAAGTGAGGTTGGTGTCGGTACAATTGCTGCCGGCGTAGTTAAGGCCTGCGCCGATGTTGTACTTATCAGCGGTACTGCCGGTGAACGCTTCTGCATCCGTAATAGCGGCGTGAACGCTGTTGTTGAGGGTGTTGGTGACCATGGCTGTGAATATATGACCGGTGGTACGGTAGTTATTTTGGGACGTACAGGACGCAATTTTGCTGCCGGCATGAGCGGTGGTACAGCCTATGTTTTGGATATGCAGGGAGATTTTGCAACCTACTGCAATAAGGAAATAGTGCTGTTGGAAAAGCTGGAGGAAATCGGCGACAGCCTGATGGTAAAGAAAATGTTGCTGCAGCATGCAGAGCATACCGGCAGTAAGCTGGCTTTAGAGATATTGGATAACTGGGATGAATATCAGGATAAATTTGTCAAGGTTATTCCTAAAGAATATAAGATTGTTACGCAGAAGCTTAATGAGTATCTGCAGCAGGGAATGAGCGCGGATGCTGCCACCCTGAAGGTATTTGAGGAGGTGAAGTCATAATGGGTAAGCCTACCGGATTTATGGATTACAAGCGTGTGGAGCTTGCTTTGCGTGCCCCCGAAGAAAGAATTAAGGATTGGCAGGAGATTAAGACGAGCAGCCTGCCGCATAAGGAAGCACTGTGCTGCCAGGCAGCGCGCTGTATGGATTGCGGCGGTCCCTTTTGCCATAGCGGTGTAATGATTAACCGCATGGTTTCAGGCTGTCCGCTGCACAATCTGATGCCGGAATTTAATGATCTTGTTTACCACGGGATGGATGATTATGCCTATGCCCGTCTGAATAAAACCAATAATTTCCCGGAATTTACATCTCATGTCTGCCCGGCTCCCTGCGAGGGTGTCTGCACAGCTGGTGCTCCTGTCTATGGGCTTTGTGGGCAGCGAAGAGCGACTGTTTGAGGAATTCAAGTTGGCGAAGGCACCTAACGGCAGTATAGCGGCTGATGACAGCAGCTATGCGACCAGCGTACCCGGTGTTTTCGCAGCCGGTGACGCGCGTCGCGGACAGAGTCTGGTAGTGTGGGCTATTGCCGAAGGGCGTGGTGCCGCACATGCGGTTGATAAATTTTTGCGTAAGTAAGCTATAAGATTCTCCTTTCCTTTTATAAACGTGCTTGCAGCTTTTGTGTATATAAAAAATAGCTGCAGGCACATTTTTTATTAGCTGTAGCCTTGAAATAGGTAACGGCTACAGCAATGCACCATCTGCGTCATATAAATCAGAAGTGAAATCTTCGCAAACTCAAAGCTTTTCTGCGGATTTGCTTTTTCCCACGTTGCACTTTCCCTGCAAGATAAGCTATAATATAGATAAATATACCTAGCAACAGCTAAATTTAAGATACAGGAGAAAACAAAATGTTTATTGACAGAGCGAGAATTTATGTAGAAGCAGGCGATGGCGGCGACGGCATGAGCAGCTTCCGCAGAGAAAAATTTGTAGAAAAGGGTGGCCCGAACGGCGGTAACGGCGGTCGCGGCGGTGACGTTGTCCTGATTGCGGACAAAAATCTCAATACCCTGATTGACTTCCGTTACAAGAGAAAATATGTTGCTAAGCGCGGCGGTCAGGGTGGTACTAAAAACTGCACCGGTGTACGCGCCGATACTGTTTTCGTGAAGGTTCCGATGGGTACTTTGGTACGTGATGATGCAACCGGCGCCGTTATGGCAGACCTTGTTGAGGACGGCCAGACCTATACGGCTGCTAAAGGCGGCCGCGGCGGCAAGGGCAATGCCTGCTATGTTACCAGCACCAACCGTGCACCGACCTTTGCCGAAAAGGGCGAACCCGGTGAAACCCGTTGGCTGAAGCTGGAGCTGAAGCTGCTGGCCGACGTTGGCCTTGTAGGCTATCCCAGCGTAGGCAAGTCCAGCATTATCGCACAGGTGAGCGCTGCCCGCCCCGAAATTGCTGCCTACCATTTTACAACCCTGTCCCCGGTTTTGGGCGTGGTTCGTCTGGATGAGGAGCGCAGCTTTGTGCTGGCGGATATCCCCGGTTTGATTGAAGGTGCACATGAGGGTGTAGGCCTTGGTCATGACTTCCTGCGTCATGTAGAGCGTACTAAGGTACTGCTGCATATTGTTGACGTTGCTGGCGTTGACGGACGTGATCCGATTGAGGACTTTGACAAAATCAATACAGAGCTGGCAGAATACAGCGAGCGTCTGGCACGCCGCAAGCAATTGGTTGTTGCCAATAAAATGGACCTGCCGGAGGCTCAGGAAAACTTTGAGCGCTTAAAGGAATACGTTGAAGCTAAAGGCTACGAAATCTGCAAGGCAAGTGCTGCTACCGGCGAAGGCTTGCGTGAGCTGATGTTTAAGGCTTACGACCTGCTGCTGCAATATGTTCCGGAAGAAGATGAAGAAGACCTGGCACGCTTTGACGAGATTGATCCGGACAGCTATGAAATTGTTGTCGGAAATGATACCGACTGGGAGGTTCGCGGCAAGAATATCGAGCGTCTTGTTGCCATGACTAACTTTGATAATGACGAGGCACTTTACCGCTTCCAGCTGATCTGGAAACGTCTTGGTATTGATGAGGCGCTGAAGGAGAGAGGCGTACAGGAAGGTCAGAGTGTGCGTATTAGGGATATGGTTTTCGACTACAAAGAGTAGTGAGTACGCATATAATGCACCGTCGAGCGTCATGAAAATTCCTCGACGTATAAGGACGCAGATAATGCACCATCTGCGTCATGAAGCCTCCTAGACGTACAATGCAGTACGTCGTCGTCGGCTTCATTTAGCATCTGATACATTCTATGCGTCCTTAGGGAGTATGCCGTTGTAAACTGTATTTAGTAACTGATACATCCTATGTGTCCTTAGAGAAAGCTATGTATTGCGGATAACGCAAAAAATAAAAACTAGAACTGCAGGTGAGGGGAAATGTTGAATAATGAAGCAAGCCGTGAGGCTTTAAAAAAGGCTAAGCGTATTGTTATTAAGGTTGGTACGAGTACGATTACCTATGCCAATGGCAAGCGCAATTTTAGTCAGATTGACCGTCTGGCGCGCGAAATCAGCGATTTGCAGAATCAGGGCAAGGAAATGATTCTGGTTACCAGCGGTGCCGTGGCTGTGGGCGTGGACCGTATGGGTTTGCCCGGAAAACCCAAAACTATTCCCGGCAAGCAGGCCGCTGCTGCCGTAGGTCAGGGCGTTCTGATGCACACCTACGAAAAATTCTTTGCCGATTACGGTCAGATTGTGGCGCAGGTGCTGATTACCAAAACAGAGGCCATTGACCGCCACCGTTACACCAATACGCGTAATACCTTTATGGAGCTGATGCGTCAGCGTGTTATCCCTATCGTCAACGAAAATGACGTTGTGGCGCTCGACGAGCTGAAAATCGGCGATAACGATAATATGTCTGCTCTTGTTGCAGGCATTGTGGATGCTGACCTTGTTATCATTCTTTCGGATGTGGACGGCCTGTATACCGCTAATCCGCAAACGCATCCGGACGCTGTTATTGTGCCCGAAGTTGCGGAAATTACTCCAGAGATTGAGGCAAGTGCCGGCGGTGTCGGCTCTGCCCGCGGTACCGGCGGTATGGCGACTAAAATTCAGGCTGCCAAGGCTGCGACAAGCAGCGGCATTCATCTGGTAATTGCCAGCGGTACCGAAAAGAATGCCATTACCCGTGTACTGCAGGGTGAAGAACTGGGAACCTTGTTCGTGAGCCGTGAAAACCGTCTGCAGTTCCGCAAGCGCTGGCTGGCCTTTGGTGCCAAAATCGCCGGCAGTATTGTTGTGGATGATGGTTGCGCCAAGGCTATTCGCAAGGCCGGCGGCTGCAGTATTCTGCCGGCAGGCGTGTTTGCCGTGCAGGGTGAATTTTTGCCGGGCAGTACGGTGAGCGTTATCGATAAGGATGCGCACGAGCTGGCGCGTGGTTTAGTGCATTATTCTTCTGCCGAGCTGGAGCAGATTAAGGGCTGCAATTCCGGCGAGATTGCAAATATTCTGGGACATAAAAATTTTGATGAGGTTATCCACCGCGATGACCTGGTTATTTTATAAGGCAGGGTGAAGATTATGGCAACGTATGAATTGGTGAAGGCTAAGGCGCAGGCTGCAAAGCAGGCTGCAGCAAAGCTTGCCGTTACTTCTACCGCAGTTAAGAATGCGGCACTTTTGGCGATGGCTGCTGCGCTGGAGGCACAAAAGTCTGAAATTTTGGCTGCGAATGAGCGTGATATGACTGCTGCTGCAGCCAAGGGCATGAAAAGCTCAATGCTGGACCGTCTGAAGCTGACTGCCGAGCGCATCAGCGGTATGGCTGACGGCCTGCGTCAGGTAGCAGGCCTGGCTGACCCTGTGGGGAATGTTATTGACGGCAAAACTCTGCCTAACGGTCTGCATATTACCAAAATTCGCGTTCCCCTGGGCGTTATCGGTATTATTTACGAGGCACGTCCCAACGTTACGGCGGATGCCGCAGGCCTGTGCCTGAAGTCCGGCAATGCTGTTATCCTTAAGGGCGGCAGTGAGGCGATGGAGTCCAATAAAACTGTTGCTGCGATTTTGGCGCAGGCTGCGGAGGGTGCAGGCATTCCTGCGGGCTCTATTCAGTTTATTGATACCAGTGACAGACAGGCTGTGCAGGATTTAATCCATATGAACGGCTTGGTGGACGTGGTTATTCCTCGCGGCGGTGCCGGCCTGATTCAGGCGGTAGTGCGTAATGCCAGCGTGCCGGTTATCGAAACAGGTGCGGGCGTATGCCATACCTATGTTGACAAGGATGCCGACGTGGAGATGGCTATGAAGATTGCCTTCAATGCCAAGGTGCAGCGTCCTTCCGTATGCAATGCAATGGAAACATTGCTGGTGCATAAGGATATTGCGGATAAATTCCTGCCGATGATGCTGATGATGTATAATTCCTCCGCCGTAGAAATATGCGGTGACGAGGCTGTGCAGGAGTACAGCGGTCAGGTGCATCCGGTAACTGAAGAAGACTGGTCTACGGAATACGGCGATTTGCGTCTTTCCGTCAAGATTGTGGACAGCATTGAGGAGGCTATGGCACATATTGCCAAATACGGCACCGGTCACAGCGAATGTATTGTTACGAATAATTATCAGGCGGCACAGCTTTTCCAATATACCGTGGATGCTGCTGCTGTTTACGTCAATGCTTCTACCCGTTTTACCGACGGCAACGAATTCGGCTTCGGTGCGGAAATCGGCATCAGCACACAAAAGCTGCATGCCCGCGGACCTATGGCGCTGCCGGAGCTTACGAGTACGAAGTATCTGATTAACGGTAACGGTCAGGTGCGCAAATAAGCTCATATGTAACGGTGTTGCTGAATGGTTAGCAATGAAAAACCTCAGGGATGACAGATGTTACTTAAGGCTGACGTAATATCAGATGCTATATTTTAATAAAGCATAATACTTACTGAAACCCGCTTCAATGGCGTAAGCCGGCGAAGCGGTGTTTTGCTTTTGCAGGAAAGCTGTCTGATGCAGGTAAAATTCACATTTTTGCACCGATTTTTATTGCCTGAGGTATATGCTTTAAGTGTAAAATTTGATATAATTAATTGGATAAGATTGCTTTGTTGCTACTGCACAATTTAGAAAGCTGGAGGGAACTCTTTTGGAAGAATTGTATCGTGAAGAATCTGGAACAAGTACGCAAAGAAAAATCTTTGCAGTGATTGCCTTGCTGATGATTGCGAGCCTTTATTGGCATGAATGGACCTGGCTGCAGGAACATAGACGCTTTGATATGCTGGGCTGGGGTATGGATACAGTGCTTTTGGCTCTGTGGATTTGGCGTGTAGCCTTTGGCTATACTCTGATACTCTATAAGGATATGAAGCTTGAGGTAATCAGCCACGGCTTAGGCTTTATTAAACGCAGTTATGTTGTTGACCTGACCCGTACAGAAAGCTTTACCGATAAATATGTAAAGAGCTTTTTCCGTAAAACAGCGATTAAGCATTACATCCATCGCTATAATTCACTTGATGAAAATCCGCAGCGCTTGCTGGTATTTACCGAAGGCAAGAAAAATAAGCTGGCGGGTTTGCTGTTTAAATCCAGTGATGAGTTTGTCCGTGTACTGCGTAAGGAAATGCCGGATAAATTCATTCAGCTTTAATTGATGATTGTTTTGGTATAGGAGGCTTTGACAGATGGAAACAATAGCTAACGTAGAACCGGTGGTAGTCTGCGCCCGCGTTATGCAAATATTTTTTGGTTCTTTTATTTACATTTATCTGATTGCCAAGCTGGTTGGCCCCGATAACAAATTGGCCTGGTTCAGAAAACGTAAAAAATATACCTTCTTTAACCGCCGTGGTATTTTCGGTGAGGATATTAACTTCGGTTATCCTGTATGCTGGCAAGGCGTTCTTGTTTTCCTGGCAATTTACGGCGTAGTTTTCGGCGTCGGTTACTGGTATATTTTCGTACATGCATATTAAGCTAAAAGTTTTATAAGAGGAAGGATTTGCTTCAATGGCAGAAATTAGAGGTATTGTTGTTAAAAAGCAGGGCGAGCGCGCTGAGGTAAAGGTTGATAAAGCTGAAAGCGAACTGACAGGCCTGCCTAAATACATAGATTGCTGGAACCCGGTAGGTGCTAAGGCCGGCGATGTAGTAGGTGCGGAATACCGCGATTTTGACCAACGCAAGGCTAAGCTGGTTATTTACGGTCTGCCGGTAGCAGGCATTCTTGCAGGTGTTGCCTGCGGACACAGTATGGCTACGTTCTTTCATATGGATGAATTGCCGTTTATTGCCGTCTGTATTGTTTTGTGGCTTTTGGTAACCGTAAACTATGCACGTATTTTTAAACGTGATGCGGTACGCGAAGGCAAGCAGGCTGTTATTTTTGAAATCCAGCAGCCGAAGATTGTTATTGATATGGGTCAAAAGGAATAGGCTGAAGCATGAAGGTTATTTTGGCATCAGCCTCTCCGCGCAGACAGGCGCTGCTGCAACAAATAGGTATTACTCCGTTGGTTTGTCCGGCGGATTTTGCCGAAGGCAGCGGAACTGCCAGCCAGGCGCAGGAGGTTGCTTTGTATAATGCAGCCGGCAAATGCGCCGCTGTAGCAGCAAAGATGGGAGATGAGCTTCCTGTAATTGCTGCAGATACAATCGTAGTAATTGATAATGTTATTTTGGGCAAGCCGCAGGATGCAGCAGCTGCCAAGGCTATGCTGCAGTGCTTGTCCGGACGTACACATCAGGTGATAACAGGCGTTGCTGTGCGCTATAAGGGACAGCAGCTGTCCAAGGTGTGCGTTACTGACGTAAGCTTTCGTCAGCTGACTGCTGAAGAAATAGATGCTTATATTGCTACAGGCGAGCCTATGGATAAGGCAGGAGCCTATGGCATTCAGGGCAGAGGTGCTGTCCTGGTGGAAAAAATCAATGGCTGCTATAACAATGTTGTAGGTCTGCCGTTGTCATTGTTGTACTTAATGATGCAAAGATTGGGAGTATGAGGAGCTATGAAGAGTGACTAATCCTGCAGTAAGCAGGACCTGCGATTTTTGCAGTGATTTTAGTAGTATCGACAAAACAACAAACAAAGAGAGTATTAAAAATCTTCCCTTAGAGGACAGACCACGGGAAAAGCTTTTTCTGCGTGGGGTGGAAGCGCTGACGGATGCGGAGCTGCTGGCAATATTGCTGCGCACAGGCACTGCTCGAAAATCAGCGTTGGAGATTGCTAAGGAGCTCACGGCTGACGGAGGTCTGTACAGGCGTCTGGCGGGAGTGAGGGACTTAAATGAGCTTATGCAAATCAAGGGTATGGGGCAGGCCAAGGCAGCAACAGTTTTGGCAGCTCTGGAAATAGGCAGACGTATTGCGTCGGCCCGCCCTTTGGATAAAATTCGTTTTGGCTGTCCGCAGGATGGTGCGGCATTTTTGATGCCACGCCTGCGTTATGCCACAAAGGAACAATTTTTGGTAATTTTGTTAAACAGTAAGAATAAAGTAATAGGCACAGAGCTGGTATCAGAGGGTTCGCTGACCAACTCGGTGGTGCATCCGCGTGAGGTATTTCTGCCGGCGATTCTGCAGCATGCAGCCTCTATCTGCGTGGCACATAATCATCCTTCTGGTGATCCACAGCCAAGCATTGAGGACAGGCAGCTGACAGCTGTTTTGCTGGCGGCAGGACAAACGTTGGGGATTCCTCTTCTGGACCATCTGATTATCGGGGACGGTGCTTATTACAGCTTTCAGGAAGATGGAGCATTAGAAGTTTAGGAGGATAGTCGGAAATGAAGTTTACTTTCCCTAATATCAGTATTTTTAACAATATGTCGGATGACATGGGTATAGATCTGGGCACTGCAAATACGCTGGTGCATTGCAATGATAAGGGTATTATTATCCGCGAGCCGTCGGTAGTAGCTGTTGAAAAGGATACTAACGAGGTACTGGCAATCGGTGCGGAGGCCAAGAGAATGATCGGCCGTACTCCCGGTAACATTGTCGCTATCCGTCCGATGAAGGATGGCGTTATTGCCGACTATGAAATTACTCAGTCTATGCTGAAATATTTTATTAAGCAGGCTATGGGCAACCGTACCTTTGTACGTCCGCGCATTCTGGTTGGTGTGCCTTCCGGTGTTACCGAAGTAGAAAAGCGTGCTGTTGTTGATGCTACTATTGAAGCAGGTGCGCGTGAAGCTTACTTGATTGAAGAACCGATGGCGGCAGCAATCGGTGCAGGCCTGCCTGTACAGGAAGCAACCGGCAGCATGGTTGTTGATATCGGCGGCGGCACCTGTGAGGTTGCCGTAATTTCTCTGGGCGGCATTGTTGTCAGCAAGAGCGTACGCTGCGGCGGCGATGCTATCGACAGTGCTATTGTACGTTATATCCGCAAAGCCTTTAATATGTTTATCGGTGAGCGTACAGCAGAAAATATTAAAATTGAAATCGGTACCGCAATGAAGGTTGATGAGCCTGCTGTTATGGAAGTTCGCGGCCGCGACCTGCTCAGCGGTCTGCCTAAGAGTATAGAGGTTAATGCCAACCATGTATGCGAGGCTGTTAACGAGCCTGTAAGCATGATTGTGGACGCTGTTCGTAACACATTGGAGCGTACACCGCCTGAACTGTCCGCTGATATTATGGATCGTGGCATTGTTATGACAGGCGGCAGCTCTATGCTGCGCAATCTGGACAGACTGATTTCTCAGGAAACCGGTATGCCGGTATTCGTGTCCGATGAAGCTTTGAACTGTGTTGCTCTCGGCACCGGTATTGCTGTAGAAAATATTGATATTTACCGCAAAGGCTTTATGACCTCTAAATAAGTAGGAATGCAGCATGAATAAGAAGGTTATGTTGGTAGCTTTGTTCATTCTGGTCCTGTTTTCCATGCTGGCGATGGCCGTAGCAGGCAGAAGCCGTTTTCCTTTGGTCAACAGAGCGGTGGCAGCAGTAGTGCTGCCGGTAGAAAGTATGCTGACCAGGTTAGGCAATGCCGGTGATGGCGTGCGTGGCTATTGGAAGGCATTGACAGTAATGCAGAGCGAAAATGCAAAGCTGAAACAAGAAAATATTGAGCTGCGTAATGCCAATATCCAGATGGCTTCGATGTATGCAGAAAACAGGCAGCTGCGAGGCTTGTTGGAGTATAAGGAGCAGCATAAATCGCAGAAGGTTGTAGCAGCAAAGGTAATTGCCCGCAGCTTCGGCGATTTACGTGACTGCATATATATCGCTGCCGGTAAGGACAGAGGCCTGGCACCTGATATGGCTGTAGTAAACGGCGGCTTGGTAGGCGTGGTTGACGAGGTATATGATGATTATGCCCGTGTACTTTTGCTCACCTCTCCGCGCTGTCGTGTAGGGGCTAGGGTATTGCGCGCTGATTCACGTGCTGTCGGTGTAGCCGGCGGTGTCAGCGGCAAGGATAAGCTGCTGTTGGAGCATATTTACCGCGAAGCAAGCCTGCGTGAGGGTGATATTATTGTTACCAGCGGTTACAGCGGCAGCCATCCTGCGGATATTCTTATCGGTAAGGTTACTGCTACTCATATGGATAGTGTAGGTCTGCTGCAGGAAGCAGATATTGTACCTGCTGCTGATATTGCAGATGTTGAACAGGTATTGGTTATTGTTGGCTTTACGCCGGAAGCGAAAATCGTATTACAGGGAGGACAGGCAAAATGAGGAGACTGGTTTGGCCCGTCCTGTTTCTGTTCTTAATGCTGCTGCAGGGTTCGATGTCTGTGTATTATACGGGCTGGCTTTCCTGTGATTTGCTGCTTTTGGCGGTATATGCTTATGCGATACTGCGAGGCGAAAAAGCTGGTGCGGTAGTTGGCGGTATCACCGGACTGCTGCAGGATGCAATGACGGTGGGTGTTTTTGGCTTCCATATTCTTAGTCGTATCTGTGTAGGTTATATAGTTGGCCTGACAAAGGAAAAGGTGTTTAAGGATAATTATCTTTATCATATGAGCGCAATTGCTACGATTACCTTTATCCTGCGTTTTGTTTACTGGTGGCTGGAACTTTTGCGCAGTGGCGGACGCTGGAGCATCTTTTTTGCATATTTATGGGATTCCCTGGGCTATATTATAGGCAATGCGCTGTTGGTATGGCCTGTTGTAGTTATAATGAAGATGATTTATGAATGGATCAGAAAAGAAGATATATCTTATTAACCAGGAAGCAGGAAAGGAGACAGACGTAGCCTATGGAAGATAGAAACCGGATAACCAGATTGCACACCTTGCTGGTTGTGTGTCTGGTATTATTTGCTGTGCTGCTGGGACGAATGGTTTATTTGCAGCTGTGGCGCGGTGATTACTACGCTAAGCAATCTGACGGCAACAGGCTGCGCCAGTCGCGTATTCTTGCTCCACGTGGAATTATTTATGATAGCGAAGGCAAAGAGCTGGTAAATAATTTGCCCGGTTATGCCGTAGTATTACAGAAGCAGTCCAGCTATAAACCGGAAACACTGCAGCGCCTCAGTAATTTGCTGCAGATGCCTGTAGAAGAAATTAACGCTAAAATTAAGGCGAGTGAAAATTTTTATGAACCGATTATGCTGAAAAATAATCTTGATCAGCAGATGGTAACGAAAATAGAAGAACAGCGCCGCTATATGCCGGAGGTTATGCTTTCGGTGCAGCCTATCCGTAATTATCCATATCATGAGCTTGCTGTACATGCTTTGGGTTACGTAGGCGAGGTAAGCTCCTATGAAATTGAGCAGGGACTGTTTAAGAATATTAGTCAGGGAAGTCTTGTTGGTAAGGGCGGACTGGAAAAAAGCTATGATAAATATCTGCGCGGTGAGGATGGCGCCTTTATGGAGGAGGTTGACGTTGCCGGCAATGTTGTTAAGCATTACGATTCCGTTCAGCCTGTTCCTGGCAAAAATCTGAAGCTGACGATTGATTACGAGCTGCAAAAGGAGCTGGAAACTTTTACCGATAAGCATCTTGCTTTCCTGCGCAGCTCCGGTATTGCTCCCGGAGCGAGAGCTGCGGCAGTAGTAGCCATCGATCCGCGTAATGGCGCGGTAAGAGCAATGGTCAGCCGTCCTGTTTATGACCCCAACTGGTTTGTGCATGGCATTTCCTCAAAGAATTGGAATTCTATCAATAACGATCCCAATTACCCGATGAATAACAAGGTTATCAGCGGCGAATATCCTCCGGGCTCTACATTTAAGATTGTTACCGGCAGTGCTGCCTTTGAACTGAAAAAGGTCGGCTTGAACGAGCCCATTTTCGACGGCGGTTTTCATCCGATGGTTCCTACTATGGGTAACGCCGGCGGCGAGGTTTTAGGATGGCTGACCTTTATCAAAGCGTTGGCGATGAGTGATAACGTTTATTTTTACGAGCTTGGTTATCGCGTCGGCATTGATAATATTGAAAAATATGCGCATATTTTTGGCTTTGGCGAACGCACCGGCATTGACCTGGAAGGCGAAAGCAAGGGCCTTGTTGCCTCTAAAAAAGTAAAGCGTGAAATCTGGGATGAGGACTGGCGCTTAGGCGATACCTTCAACGCTGCTATCGGTCAGGGTTTCAACCTGACGACACCGATTCAGCTTTCTGTTATGCTGAGTATTGTTGCTAATGGCGGTACTAAGTATCAGCCATATCTGGTTGACAGTATTATAAACAGTGATGGCAGTCTTTTTGAAAAGCCTAAACGTGCTGAAGGTAAGCATATTGATGTGTCACAGCAGACAATTGACTATATCCGCATGGGCATGAGTGCTACTACGCAGGAGGGTGGTACGGCATCGTACTTTGCCGGCCTGCCTAAGCCAATTGCCGGTAAAACCGGTACTGCCGAAAACTCTCATGGACGTGACCATGGTTTGTTTGTAGCCTATGGTCCGGTAGATGACCCTGAGCTTGTTGTAGTCTGCATTGTGGAACAGGGCGGCTTCGGCTCTGTTGCGGCAGGTCCTATTGTTTATAAAGCATTTGAAGAATTTTTCCAGGAAAAGGGTTATATGCCCCGCCCTGATAAGGCTGCCCCGAAAAAGGACACCATCCAATAATGCAGGAAGGAGTACATTGTGGATTTAAAACGTATCCTGAAAAATCTTGACTGGTGGCTGATTACTGCTGTGCTGATTCTTATGGGCTGTGGCTTGGGACTTATCGACAGTGCTACCCATTCCTTTGCTGTCAGCACCGGTAAGGCCTGGCATGTGCAGCGCCAAAGTATGTTTATGGTCTTTGGCCTGGCTATTGTTACTGTATCGTTGGCTTTTGATTACCGTGTTCTCAAAAATTATGCCACCAAGCTGTATATAATTAATATCATACTGCTTTTAGCGGTAATGTTTGTAGGACAAAGTCAATTGGGCGCACAGCGCTGGATTCAAATAGGCTCTATGTCCTTTCAGCCCAGTGAATTTGCTAAGGTTTTTCTCATTATCTGCTTAGCTACCTTTATGGATAAGCGAATTGAATGGTTGGAGGAATTTAAGGATTACCTGCCGGTTTTTGCATATATTCTGGTGCCGTTTATACTTGTTATGCGTCAACCGGACTTAGGAACCTCGCTGACCTTTATTGCTATCCTTATAGGTATGATTTTTGTCAGCGGCTTCAAGTATAAATGGTTCTTCCGCATGGGACTGGCTTTTGTGGCTTTGATGCCGGCCTTTTGGATGATTCTGAAGGATTATCAGAAGAACCGTATTCGTGTTTTTCTGAATCCGGAGCTTGATCCTTTCGGCAGCGGTTATCATGTTATTCAGTCTAAAATTGCTATCGGCAGCGGCGGATTTCTTGGCAAAGGCTGGTTGGCCGGAACGCAGAGCCAGTTGAACTTTTTGCCGGAAAACCATACGGACTTTATTTTTGCTGTTGCCGGTGAAGAGTTTGGCTTTATCGGAACGGTGTTTATCATTTCTATGTATATGATTATCATCTGGCGAGGTATTGCGATTGCGCTTGATGCAGATGACACCTTCGGCATGCTTTTGGCAACCGGTGTAACGTCTATGTTTATGTTCCATGTTATGGTCAACATTGGTATGACTGCAGGTATTATGCCTGTAACCGGCGTACCGCTGCCATTTTTGAGCTATGGCGTCAGCTCGCTGACGACGAACCTGATGTTGGTGGCGATTTTGTTGAATATTAAGGTGAAAAAACAGAACTTACAGTTCTAAGGATGATGATATCAACCTTTTTATAAAATATTATAGGAATCGGTCGACGCTAAAGTGCCATATGCTTAGCAACGACTCCTAGGAGTACGTTTAGTACGCCGTCGTCGCCGTCGCTTCGCCTCTGATACTTTCTCGTCAACCTTTTTATAAAAAACTAGAGGGAGCGGTCGACGCTAAAGCATCATATCAGATAAATATTGACGAAAACTGTTTTGAATAAACCCTTCAATCATTAAATATAGAGGAGAATATGAATTTGAAAAAGGATTTAACTATTGATATTTTAAGCAGCGTGCAAAAGCCTGCTCGCTACACTGGCGGCGAGTTCGCCAGCATTGTTAAGCCTGCTGAAGAAGTAGAGGCAACTATTGCTCTGGCCTTCCCGGATGTATACGAAGTAGGTATGAGTTATCTTGGATTTAAAATTTTATACCATTTGCTGAACAAGGAAGAAGGAATTGCCGCAGAACGTGTTTACGCGCCCTGGATTGACCTCGAGGCGAAGATGCGTGAGCGTGAAATTGTGCTTTGCACTCTGGAAACAAAAAAGGCTTTGAGGGAATGTGATATTGTAGGTTTTACTTTGCAATACGAGCTTTCCTATACCAATATCTTAAATATGCTTGATTTGGGTGGCGTGCCGCTGCTGGCTAAGGATCGTACTGATGCAGACCCCTTTGTTATTGTAGGCGGCCCCTGTGTGTACAACCCGGAGCCTTTGGCTGATTTCTTCGATTTTGCTGTTATCGGTGAAGGCGAAGAGGTTTTGATCGAGGTAATGCGTTGCTACAAGGAGTGGAAGCGTGAAGGCAAACCCGGCGGCAGACAAGAATTTCTGCAGCGTGTGGTAAAAATCAAGGGTATTTATGTACCTTCCTTCTATGAAGCAGAATATAATGAGGACGGCACCTTTAAGGCAATTAAGCCGCTGCGCGAGGATATTCCTGCTGTTATCCAAAAGCGTGTTATAGAGGATATGAACAGCGTAGATTTCCCGACCTCTCCGATTGTTCCTTTCGGTGAAATTGTTCATGACCGCATCATGCTGGAGGTTTTCCGTGGCTGCAGCCGTGGCTGCCGTTTCTGCCATGCAGGCATGGTTTACCGCCCCGTGCGTGAGCGCAAGCCGGAGGTGCTGATGGACCTGTCGCGTAAGCTGGTAGATAACACAGGCTATAATGAAATCAGCCTGGTATCCCTTTCCAGCGCCGATTATTCCTGCCTGGCTCCGCTGGTACATAAGATGATTGGCGAGTTTAAGGATGAACGCGTCAGCGTTTCTCTGCCTTCTCTGCGTATCGACAGCTTCTGTGTTGCTATTGCTAAAGAGGTACAGGCAGTGCGTAAGAGCGGTCTGACCTTTGCTCCGGAGGCAGGCAGCCAGAAGATGCGTGACGTTATCAACAAGGGCGTTACCGAAGAGGATTTGATGAATGCTGTCGGTGCGGCGTTTGAATCCGGCTGGAACAGCGTTAAGCTGTACTTTATGATCGGTCTGCCCTATGAAACCGATGAGGATGTACTGGCGATTGCTGATTTGGCACGCAAGGTACAGTATAAATATTTCCAGATTACCGGTAAGCGTGGTTGCAAGGTTACCGTAAGTGCTTCGTCCTTCGTACCTAAGCCGTACACTGCTTTCCAATGGTTTGCGCAGAATGATTTGGAAGAAATTCGCCGTAAGCAGTTCCTGCTGAAGGATGAAATCAAAAAATATAAGAATATCACCTTAAACTACCATGATGCCAAAACCGGTACGATTGAGGCTGTTTTCGCCCGCGGTGACCGCCGTGTAGGCAAGGCACTGCTGCTGGCATGGCAAAGGGGAGCGCGTTTTGATGGCTGGAGTGATTGCTTCTCCTACGAGCGTTGGCTGGAGGCTATCAGCGATGCCGGTCTTGATAAAGACTTTTACGCTGCCCGCGAGCGCGGTGAGCAGGAGGCTTTCCCGTGGGAGCATATCTCTCCTGGTGTCAGCCGCCGTTTCCTGTGGAACGAATGGCGTAAGGCTTACGCTCAGCAGCTTACGCATGACTGCCGTCGCGCAAGCTGTACCGGCTGCGGTGTTTGCCAGGCATTGGGCGTAAAAATCGTTGACTATAAAGAAGAGTATCAAAACAATGGGGAGGTACAGGCATAATGAAACTGCGTATGCAAATTACCAAGGATAAGGATATCTGCTTTATCTCCCATCTGGAATATGTGCGCACCATCGGCCGCGCAATCCGCCGTGCCAAGCTGCCTGCTGCCTATTCCGAAGGCTTTAATCCGCATTTGAAGTTCAGTCTGGCTTCTGCGCTGGGTGTAGGCGTAGTAAGCTATACAGAGTTCGTGGAAATCGAGCTTGCAGAGCCGATGGAGGTAGAAAAGGCTGCGTTGGCTCTTGATGCTGCTTTGCCGCGCGGTATTCGCGTGCTGGCTGCTGATGCTGTTGATACGCATCACGCTGCCCTGATGAGTCAGGCGGCAGGTGCAAGCTATCGCATAACGCTGCCTTATAGCAAAGACGTGAGCGCTGCTGTTGCGGAGTTCAATGCTGCACCGGAGCTGCTGTTCAAAAAAGCTGCACCTAAGACGAAGGCTAAGTTCAAGGAAATTGACGTTAAGTTTTACATTCCGCAGCTTACTGCGGAGCAGACCGAAACGGAAACAATCTTCAGCTTTGACTGTAAAATTACGCCGACAGGAAGCATGAAGGCAGTAGATTTGCTGAATGCACTGAATGAGCAGTATGGTTTGGCGCTGCCTGTTGAGATGGCCGATATTGAGCGTCTTAGACTGTACCGCAATAATAAAAACGGCAAGCCTATTCCAATGCTGAACAGTGATGCCGTAACCTTAGGCTGATTTTAGCTTAAGGCTGTAAAAATAAAAAAGAGCAAAGCCTGCTCAGTGCTTTGATGATTAGAAAACCCCGTGGCGTCTGCCACGGGGTTTTTGCGTGCCTTGGATATGCTATTTTATCTGCAGCTCCAGCTTGTAAATATACTTATCGGTATCACCTGTCAGCCAGTAATCACACAGCGAGGTGACATAGAGTGGTGAAAGCGGCGTAAGCTTATGCTCCTTGCAATATTCTGCCAGCATTTGCAGATACTTTTTGTTGTTAAACATGTAGACACCCTGAAAATAAAGCGTCAGATAATCGCCTGCGGGCTTTTGATAACAATGCGGGGTAGGGAGCTTGTCATGAAGCGTATAAAAATAATGCTTCAGATGCTTGCTTTCGAAATCCTGCAAAATTTCCGTATCATAAATATAGCCAAAGCCGTTGGTTGTTAAGGTAATATCGTTTTGCAGATTGGTAAACATTTGGGCAATATGCGTAGAACGCTTTTTGAAGCATTCATTTTCTTCGGCAATGCTGCTAAGATAAAGATAATGTGCCTTCTCATGGACAAGCATAATTTTATCCAGAGTAATGTCCGCAATATGGTCAAGCTTGCTTAATTCGCTTTGCAGCTCCGTTTTCATGGCTTGCAGACGAGCTATTTCCTGCGTGAAGAAATCTATGCGCTCATTAAATAAATCACGATAGTTTTGCGGCGAACGGTTAGCAAGATAATCCTTGATGCGCGCAATCGGCACATCAAGCTGGCGCAGCGTAAGAATCAGCTGCAATAAAAACAACTGGCTGCGCTTGTAATAGCGGTAACCGTTTTCGTCGACAAGCTCTGGCGTAATCAATCCTAGCTTATCATAATAAAGCAAAGTCTTGCGGGGAATTTTGCAAAGCTGCGATAATTCACCGGTTGTGAAGTAATTTTGTATGTTTCTTGACATTTTTAGCATTTCCCCCTTGACTGTCTAGCTGCTATACACAGTATTATAACATATAAAAGAGAAAATGCATATTAAGACTTAATCCAAATAATTTCAGCTGCTTAATATGTACTTTGTTGATGTTTTTTTGTGATGAGTGAATGGAGGTATATCTGTGAAAAAATTGGCTAGTAAAGGTTTATTGATGAGCGCATTGATTTGCGGCAACGTGCTTTTGGGTGGCAATGCTGTATTTGCCGAAGAAGTGCATGAGTATGATCTGGATGCGATGGTTGTAACAGCTACAAGAACCATGAAGCAGATTCAGGAGGTTCCGTCCAGTGTCAGTGTGGTAACGGCAAAGGATATCGAGGAGCGTAACATTACATCTGTTCCGGAAGCTTTACAGACCTTACCTGGTGTGTATAAAAGTCAAGCAATTCAAGGCGGTATTCAGCTTAGAGGCTTTGGCTCTGGTGATATTCTTGTATTAGTAGATGGTTTACAGATGAACTATCCTTTCAACAGCACTGTGGACTGGGAGATGATCCCGGTAGAAAACATTGAGCGTATTGAAGTTGTGCGTGGTGCTGGTTCTTCTCTGTATGGCGGACATGCTGTTGGCGGTGTAGTAAATATTATTACAAAGGATGCCAAGAAGAAAGGCTTGAATGCTAACATAGTTTTGAATTATGGTAGCAATAATACTTGGAAAAAGGCTCTTTATGCTGATGTAAAAGCCAATGAAAAAGTTTCTTTCGGCGTTGGCTATGAAAATCGTAAATCGGATGGATGGGGAAATTATTATCAGACAAAAGCTGCTAGCAAAGGCAGTGGGACAATTGTTCCTGATAATAAACCGCCACAATTAAGCAATGGTAAATACATTGTTGCTACACGCGGCGATAGAAAATATGAGAGCGAAACCTATAGTGCAAATGTAAAGTATAATTTTGATGCGGAACGTTCCTTGAAATATACTTTTGCCAATACTACGAGTACTTATTATTATCCGAGTCCTAAGAGTTATATTTATAAAGACGGTAAGCCTGTATGGAGCGGTAAAGTTGATTTAGGAAATGGAACTTATGTATCTCCTAGTCTAGGAACTTCCTTAGGCTATGATGGTGAGAAAGAGTACAACAAACACACTTTAGCATATAATGATGATAAAAATAAAATAAATGCTAATTTCAGTTTGCTTGATATGAAAAAATCCGGATATAGTAGTGCTAGTGACACTGCTAAAGAGGTTCCCTGGTATGGAGCAGGCAGTGATTCTTCATATCCTGGAAAAACCTATGTATTCGATTTCCAAAAGGCTTGGGAAAATATTGGTAAACACGATATTTTAATTGGTGGAGATTTTAAACAAGAGGAGTTTACCCAATATAGAAAATATCTGAAAAACTATCATGATCATAATTCCGTAGATATAAGTAAGGGAAAGAATGGCTTATTCCAAGTAAACACCGGTAAAGCACAGAATATAGCTTTATTTGTTCAAGATGAATATAAATTTAATGAACCTTGGACTATGTATCTTGGATTACGCTATGACCATTATAAGAAGTATAATGGTAGCACAACAAGCTATAACCTTGATGGCAGTTTAGACGCAAATACTTCCAGCAAGCATGGTGAAGGCTCATACAATGAATTGAGCCCTAAAATTGCTTTTGATTTTAAAGCTGATGATAATACTAATTATTATGTATCTTATGGTCATTCATTTAATCCTCCTCCGTTTAGTCAAATTTTCCGTTATGCGCAGAACGTACATGCCAATCCGGATCTTGATCCTGAAACATCTGATACCTTTGAGATTGGTATGAAGAAAAAAATCTCTGATAAGACCAATATGGGTATCTCCATGTATAAGGTGAAAACTGATGATAAGATAGTATATACTTATCATTATAAACCCGGCACTAAAGTAGTAGATTATAAGTCTTATGAAAACTATGGTACTGAAAAGCGTCGCGGAGTAGAGTTTAGTCTTGAACATAAGCTTACTGAAGAATTATCTGGATATCTTAATTATTCTTGGCAGCATGGCAAAGTAGAAAGAACAGCAGTAGCTAATACAAATCTTGGTAGTGTTAATTCTACTGATTATGGTATTCCGAAGCATTTATTACACGCTGGATTGAATTACAAAAAAGATAAACTTGGCGTAAATCTTGACTGTCAATATGTGAGTGCTCGTCAAGCACCGGATGATGAAACTGGTGAATATGGTTCTGAAGATCCGTACTTTATCGTAAATATGGGCTTCAATTATGAAATTGCAAAAAATGCTGTATTACAATTTACGGTAGATAATGTATTTGACAGAGAGTTCTATGCAAGTGAACCTACTTCTGGTCGTGTTTATAGTGTTGGCCTGCGCTACAGCTTCTAATTACTTGCTTAACGTTTTTCAATAGCTTAAAATGGGGATAGGATGTTTGAGTTACCCTATCCCTATTTGTTATCGAGGTGATTGCCTATGTTATATAACCTTAAACGTTTAACCGGTTACGCTCTTGGCTTTATATTGTTTTATGCGCCGGTAGCGCTCTTTCAGCGCTGCCTGTTCTATCTGCTTTACGGAAGCTGGCAGCCGCAGAGTATTCACGGCCTTTGCTTTCGTATACCGATAGAGCATATTTTAGACGGAATAATTTGGCGGCTGACATCCATCAGCATGCTTAGCACCCTGCTGCTTTTGGTGGCAGCCTTCTTCCTGGGGCCTGTTTTTTGCGGCAGGCTGTGCCCGGCAGGTGCGTTCACCGAATATCTGTCGAAGTTGGTGCCGTCAAAATTTCAAATCAGCTGGCATCGTTATACAGAAATTGCCCCCATCCGTTATGGTATGCTGGCAGGCTTTTGCCTTGTGCCCTTTTTTGGTGGCATTCTGGCATGCTCCTATTGCAATTTCTTTTTGTTCGATTTACTGGCCAACTATTATACACGAGGTTACTTTATTTCGCTGACATCCAGTCTGCTGCTGACAGCAATTATGTGGGTGCTCGTCTTTGGTATCTTCACAAAAGGTGGTCGCGGCTTCTGCAATTTTTTGTGCCCGGTAGGTGCTGCGCAGGGATTGATGCATGCCATAGGCTGCAAGCTGCCGTTTGTACTGCGCATGCGTGTAGACAAAAACCAATGCATAGGTTGTGGCTTATGCGAAAAGAAATGCCCTATGGAATCCGCTGAGCTTGCTGAAGGCAAAGCGCAGATTAACCAACATAACTGCATCTGCTGCGGTGTATGTCAGCATGCTTGCCCGGTGCAGGCTATCAGCTACGGGAGGAAACGCGTATGAAAAATAAGCTGATAAATTTTATTGCGGCAATGGGAATTCCCGTCAGCGGCATTACCACGCAGGGAGCCGGCTGTACAGGGATTTGCGGCAGCTGCAGCTTGAATTGCGCGCCGGGAATTGTTGCTTTACTGCTTTTGGCAGGCAAGGCAATTTACAAACGTTATCATAGCGGGGTGGTGCAGCATGAATAAGCAAATGTTGAAGCGTGTAGTTGCCTTTCTTTTGATGGCGGCAGTAATGGTAGGTCTGGTGTTTTTCCGCAGTGAAAATAATTACGACAAGCACTATTTCCGTGCCAAGCTGGCACGGGGGCAGGAGGTGCATTGCCAAATAGACCTGGGCAAGGAGGGCGAGCTGAAATATTTGCTGCAGCCTAATATCTATACCTTATATTTACGCTTGCTACCGGAGGATAAGCAAGCGCAGCTGCGCTGCGAGGGCGAAGGCCTGCAGATGCTGCTGTCGCGCAGCAGCAAGAAAGGCTTGTGGCGCAAGCTGCAGCCTGATGAGATGATAAAGCAGTACAAGGGACAGATGTCAGTGAGTGCGGAGCTTTATTTTTCGCCGGAGCAGTTAAAGCAGAGGCACGTACAGCAGGGGAAAATAAAGCTCTATGACGCAAAGGGATTGTACGGAACTGTTGTTGTTGACGTAATCAATTCGCGGGTGAAGTGAGATTAATATGGTTTTCAAGCTGTGGGCAGAAGTCCTGCCTGCAGCTTTTTGCTTTATAAATAATAAAGATATATTCCTAAGTTTTCTTGCAATCAATTAGGAATAGTGATAAAATAGCGAATGAAAAAAGTAGTTAAATGATATATATAATTAATTGCTTTGAAGACTGTTGTCTTGGTGCGCAAAAGCAGTTATGATAGCTGCTGATGTTAAAAGGAGGCTTATATTATGGCTGAAGAGTTTAACAAAAATCAACAAGAAGTGAAAAATGAGATTCGTAAAGGGATAGTTGAGCGTTTGCTTGGTAGCAAGCTAGATACAGAAAATGCAGAAATGCCGATAAGGTCCAGCTTCGTGAATCATAACCTGGATGATTACAATATTATAGATACTCATTATCAGGCTTTAAAAGAAGAAGTTTTACATGAGTTGGGAGCGTATCTTTTACACAATAAAAGCACTAATGCGAATGATGAAATGCCTATCAGAGCAAGCTATGTTAATCACACACCTGCAGATACCCGTATTCTCGATGGTCATTACCAAAAGCTGAAGGATGAAATCTGCCATGAAATTGCTCAACAGGTTGTCGGTGATAAGGTTGCTGTCGAAAAGGATGCTATGGCAATTCGTGCAAGCTATCTGCATGAGTTGCAGGAGCAGGGAAGCCTGAATGAAGCTATTGCCAAACGCCTGCTGGCTAAAGGCATGAGCATGGCTGATGTTGCTGAGGCTATGCAGATGCCTGAGGAAAGTGTTGCTAAGCTGCAGAAAAAATAGGAAAGGCGTAGCAGTTAACAGGTTTTTGAAAGCAGATAAATTATATTTTCATCTGTCGACATTGCACAAGCTGTCTATTGCCAACCCTCCTCAATAATGATAAAATCAAATGAACAGCAAGGCTTACAATGCCTGCAAGTTATTTTTTGGAGGAATATATTATGAAGAAAATAGCAATTCTGCGCTGCCTGAAAACCTCCGCATCCTGTGCGGGAGCAGGCTGCTTGCGTGCTTTTTATGAAAAGGACAAAGCCTTTGCAGAGTATGGAGATGAAGAGCTGCGCCTGATGGCGATGTGGACCTGTAACGGCTGCGGTGATTCCATGCTGGAAAACCAGGAAGGTATCCGCAAGAAGATAGAGCGTATGAAGGCGTTGGAACTGGATGCTTTGCATATCAGTCACTGTACGCACAAAAAGGATGCTAATGGTGAAAAGCATCTCTGCCCCAAGATTAAAGCGATTATCGATGAACTGCAGGAAGCAGGCATTACCATCGTAGACGGCACTCACTAATATAATATATAGTATTTTGTTAAGCAGCAGTCAGCAATGGCTGTTGCTTTTCACTTTATCAACTTAAAAAAATCTCCTGTGGCAGGATTTTTTAACCGTTCTAACGAATAAATATAAATATGATTCCAAATACGAAAGGGGTAATAAAATGAGAGAAGCCGTAAAAAAGTATATTGCCGAGCATTATGAGGATTATGTGAAGGATTTGGAAGCCTTGACAAATATTGACTCCGGTAATGGTGACAGAGAAGGCACAGAGGCAGCAAATAAGTTTGTCGCTGAAAAAATGACAGCTATCGGTGCTACCACGGAGTTCAGATATAATGACAGAGCCTGCCATCTGATTTCCCGCTTAAAGGGAACAGGCAAATACACGATTCTGCTTGTTGCCCATGTTGATACAGTATTTAAAAAGGGTGAAGCTGCACGTCGTCCGTTCCATGTTGACGAAAATAACTTTGCCTGGGGACCGGGCGTAGGCGATGACAAGGCTACCGTTGTAGAGGTTATATATGGCTTGGAGGCCTTGAAGGCTGCAGGCTTTGATAATTTTAAGGAAATTATTTATTACACTAACGGTGAAGAGGAGGGTGGCAGCAAGACTGCCGAGGATATCGTGGCAGAGCTGTCACAGCAGTCCGACTTTGCGATTATTATGGACGTTGCCCGTCCGAACTGGGGCATTGTTACCCAGCGTAAGGGCAATGCCAAATATCGCGTTGAGGTTACCGGTAAGGGCGGACACCACGGCAACGCATCTCAATCCTGCGCTAACGCTATTCACCAGCTGGCATACACGATTACCGAGCTGCAGAAGCTTGCCAGCCCCATGCCGGGAAATCCGGAGGATTATACGGCAGCAGCGCTGAAGGCGCGCGGCATTGTGGATGCAGGCCAGTTCATTCCGCAGAATACCGTAAATGTTGGTGTAATCGGTTCTACTAATGATAAAATCAGCGTTATTCCGGGTGATGCCTTCTGCGAGGTAAATATCCGTTGCTTTACGATTGAAGAACAACAGCGCATTGATGCTGAGGTTAAGGCACTGGCAGATAAGGTTGTTATCCCCGGTACCAGCATTAAAATTACCGGCGGCATTGTTACCGGACCGATGCAGAAAACCGCACAGGCGCAGAAGATGGTTGATGTATATAAGCGCATCGTCAAAGAGGAATACGGCGCTGAGGTAAACGAATGGGTAGCAGGCGGCCTTACAGACGGCAACCGCACAGCGAAGTTCGTACCGACGCTGGATGCTTTGGGCGTAGAAAACTATGATGAGCATACCGACCATGAATCTGTAGATTTGAACACCGCAGTTCCCAGAACGACAGCCTTTGCTTTGACACTGGCGGAGCTGGCAGAAACCTTCTGATAAAAATTTCATAATGAGCTGAAAGCTTTCCCCGCGTACTGAATGTGCGTCGGGGAAACTTTTTTGCTATATTCTGACTTTCTGCCGACCTTTATCTGTTTTGCATAATGACTAGACACTCCACTTGTGGTATAATAAAATAGTTAAAATCTTACAGATAAGGTGTGATGATATGTCGAAAAAAAGTAATAAATATGCAGGTGATCAGCCTGCCGCTTACGATCCTACAGGTGTAAGCGAGTATCTTGGCCTGGGACGCCCGATTGACTTTGAAAAAAAGCCGGTGCGTATTGCGATGATGTGTGCTGTTGCTATTTCCGTTGTGGTAACGCTGTGGAAATGCTCTACCGGTATGGATTCCGGCGCTGCTGTAGTAAGCGCTTTAGGTTATGCTTTATCCTTCCTCTTCAGCTATATGCTGGCTCTGGAGCTTGACCCTGACCGTCAGCTCGGCGGTTTTATCGGTGGCGGTCTGACGCTGATAGCAACTTATTTTATGGGCGAGGGCAATATCCTGGTGATGCTGTGGCTGCTCTTTATCCTGCGTATGCTGAACCGCAGCTCAGGTGACAGACATCGTCTGATTGATAACGTTATTATGATTGGCAGTGCTGCCTGGCTTGGCCTGCAAGGCTTGTGGGTATTTCCGCTGCTGACCGGTGCTGCCTATATTCTGGAAAGCCAGATTCAGGCAGGCTATTTCCGTAGTCTTTATCTGGCAGGTATTTCTCTGGCTTGCTTGCTTTTTGCGAAGTATGATATTGTTGCCAATGAGCTGTCCATGAGCAATATTATTATCATGGCACTGGCCTTCATCCTTTTCCTGCCGGAAATCCGCGTGGCAGATTACGTGAAGTCCAAGGGTGACAAAAACGGCAAGCGTCTGCTGCCGAAGCGTCTGCAGACCATGCAGGGTTATTTCTGCATGATGCTGTTCAGTCTGACCTTTTTGCATGGCAATGCTATCGTACCGTCTTTAATGCCGGCTGTAGGTGCTGCGGCAGGCTGCGGTATCTATCTGTTTGTTGCGCTGCTGAAGCATGAAGTATTTTAAAGCTATTCTGGAGGTAAATATCAATGAGTGAAAACAGAAAAATTAAATTTACGACTAATAAAGGTGTTTTCGTTGCCGAAATGTTTGAGGACAAGGCTCCGCTGACTACTAAAAACTTTATTGAGCTGGTAGAAAAAGGCTTCTACGACGGTATTATTTTCCACCGTGTAATCGACGGCTTTATGATTCAGGGCGGCGACCCGACCGGTACCGGTATGGGCGGCCCCGGCTACAAGATTAAAGACGAATTCGGTGAAGGACTGAAGCATGATGACGAGGGCATTCTGTCCATGGCTAATGCAGGCCCGAACACCGGCGGCAGCCAGTTCTTCATCACTCTGGCACCGACTCCCTGGCTGAACGGCCACCATGCAATTTTCGGCAAAGTTGTTGAAGGCATGGATGTTGTTCGCCTGATCGGCGTAGTACCGACTGATTTCCGTGACCGTCCGCGCGAAGCTGTGACCATGGAAAAGGTAGAGGTTGTAAAATAAATGGCGGCGTTTGTATATATGCTGCGCTGCAAGGACGGCAGCTTATATACAGGCTGGACTAATGATCTGGAGCACCGTCTGGCAATGCATAACAGCGGACGCGGCGCCAAATATACGCGTGGACGCGGTCCTTTGGAGCTGGTCTACAGCGAAGAGCTGCCGGATAAGGAAGCTGCTTTGCGGCGCGAGTGTGCCATAAAAAAGCTGCGCCGGGAGCAGAAGCTCGCTTTGCTGCAGACATGGCAAGCTCGCATTGCAGAATAAAATTATAAAGATTCAGACAAATATTTGCTTTTCCTGTACATATAGGCTATAATAAGCTAAGTGAGTTTTAGAGGCTCAAATAGTAATTAGGGAGGCCTACAGATGACAGGCAAGGTTAAATGGTTTAATGCAGAAAAGGGCTATGGTTTTATCCAAAGAGAAGGCGGCAAGGATTTGTTCGTTCACTTCTCCGGTATTAAAAGCGAAGGCTTTAAAACCTTGGAAGAAGGCTGGAACGTAGAATTTGACGTTATCCAGGGGGACCGTGGCGAACAGGCAACTAACGTTGTACATGTTGAATAATAAATGCAAATAAAAAGCTGATGCTAAGGCAGGGAACTGCCGGAGCATCAGCTTTTTTGCTGTTTGCGGGAGGATGAGAGTTCAGTTGGTGACAAAGGAGGATATCACGGAAGCTTTGGTGACAATACCGCAAAACAGTTTATTATCGTCAATTACAGGCAGAGGGAAGGGCGTGCTTGCCGAAAGCGGCATAATATCTGCCACGGGTGTATCAAGATTATCTATCACAGGCACATTGCGCAGAATGCTTTTATCAAAGGTTGTATAGCCGGAAAGCACCTGCATAGCGCTATCCAAGGTAATGATACCGATAAAGCGCAGATGTTCGTCAACTACGTAAGAACTGGACACGCCGCTGTTTTTCATATTGCGCAGAGCAACGGCAGCACCGTCGATATTGCGCACGATACATGTCTGCGTACTCATTACGTTACGTACAGTGAAGATCTTACTGGAATCGGCATTATTGATAAAGCTGCGCACATAGTCATCTGCGGGATTGGTAATCATTTCCTCCGGCGTACCGATTTGCACCATGCGGCCGTCGCGCAAAATGCCGACGTGTGTTCCCAGACGGAAGGCTTCGTTGATATCATGCGTGATAAAAACAATGGTCTTACCTGTTTTTTCCTGAATACGCAACAGCTCGAACTGTAAATCGTTACGTACCAAGGGGTCGAGCGCGGAAAATGCTTCGTCCATCAGCAGGATATCGGGATCGTTGGCAAGTGCGCGGGCGATGCCGACGCGTTGCTTCATACCGCCGGAAAGCGCACTGATGCGAGTTTTTTCCCAGCCTTGCAGGCCAACCATTTCCAGCATCTGCATAGCCTTTTCGGTACGTTCCTTCAGCGGTACGCCGCGTATTTCCAAACCATAATAGGTGTTTTCCAAAACATTACGGTTGCTGATAAGTCCGAAGTTCTGGAACACCATGGCAACCTTAGTGCGGCGCAGCTCCTGCAGCTGTTTGCTGCTGAAATCGGTAATGTTATCGCCCTCAAGGTAAACTGTGCCAGAGGTTGGTGGGTTAAGCATATTCAGGCAACGGATAAGCGTGGATTTACCGCTGCCGGAAAGACCGATGAGGACAAATACTTCGCCTTTGTTGACCGTAAAATTTATATCAATCAGACCTGCGGTGATGCCGGTGGCTTCCTGCACCTCGGTGCGGGATGCGCCTTGCTCCAGCATGGCCATAGCTTTTTTCTCGTTTTGCGAATGCTCCAGAGGAATAAACAGCTTGTACAGGTTTTTTACTTGTAATACGGGTACAGTCATTTATTTTCCCTCCTTTTTCTTGTCAGCCAGACTTTGCGTCAGGCGGTCAATGATAATCGCGATAATAACGATAGAAATACCGGCGATGAGTCCACGACCGGATTCGGTACGGTTGATGGCAATCAGCACCTCCATGCCGAGGCCGTTGGCACCAATCATCGCGCAGGTTACAACCATCGCTACAGCCATCATCATAGTTTGGTTGATGCCTGTCATAATCGTGGGCATGGCCTGCGGAATCTGCACCTTGAACAGTGTTTGCCAACGCGAAGCGCCGAAGGCAGCGGAGGCTTCGACAACGTTGGGGTCAACCTGCTGAATACCGTGGCTGGTTAAGCGGATTACAGGCACAATGGCATAAACTACCGTAGCAAGAACAGCAGGCACCTTGCCGGGACCGAGCAGCATAACCGCGGGAATCATATAGACAAAGGTGGGCATAGTCTGCATAGCGTCAAGCAGAGGACGCAGCAGGCTGTTTGCCAGCCTGCTGGTGGACACAAGAATGCCGACGGGCAGGCCTAAAAGCAGCGAGATGATAACCGAGGAAATAACTACTGCCAGTGTTTCGTTCATCATGCTCCAGTAGCCGAAGGCACCGATGGCGAACAGTCCAAGGCCATAGATAATACCGCGCGACAGCTTGCCGGTAAGCACCTTGCCCAAGGCAGCAATAGCGATGATAGTCAGCCACCAGGGAATAAAGTTCAGCAATCGTTCGATAGAAAGAATACACCAGGTAAGAATATCCCTCACCTTATTGAAGAAGCTGGCGTAGGTGGTGTTGATGTAGTTGACGAAATTGTCGATGGGCTTAGTCCAGTCCACCTGAACTTCTTCGGGAAAGCTAAGAAGCCAGTTGGCTGCAGCAGCATTATCTCCTTTGAGTGCTTTGTTGATGCTTTGCAGCTTATCCTCAGGCAGCCACTGTGCAAGCAGCTCGGGGTGGCGCTGCATGAACCAGATGGCAGCCTCGTCATAGGTGCATTTGGTATCTGCAATGTGCGCCAACGCTTCCGCGGTGAGTGCGCTGGTTGTGTGATATTTTTGCAGGAAGGCAACAAACTCCGGTGCTTTGCTTTGCAGCTGTTTGTTGGCAACGATGCAGACGGGAACGGAGCGTGCTTCCGTCAGGCCGCGCTGAAAGCCGACTTCGTTGTAGGGCTCGTCCTGCAGCAGAACGAGGTCCAGCTTGCCGGTGAGCCATGTCGGCTCGTAGTTGTAGCCTACAATCGGTTCGCCCTTAGTGTAGGCGGCGAGGAAGGCGCTGTTCAGCGCCGGCTCGCTGCCGGAACGGAAGTAGACGTAATTTTTATTTAAGCCGTAGGCTTCATATTTCAAATAAAGTATCTTATCAATGCTCCAGCCGGGAATAGCGCCGTAAAGACGTCCCTTGGAGGGATCTTCAGGATCCTTGAACAGGTGCGCATAGCGCGCAAGGTCTTTGACGGTTTTCAAATCCGGAGCGAGAGGTTTGATGCCGCGCTTGGCGTCACCCTCAATAAGATAGCGGGGAACATAGAGGCCCTGCTTATCATCATCAAAGTTGATGCCCAGATTGAGCAGCTTGCCGGTTTTCATATCAGCTTCAAAGGTAGGCACGTTATCGGTCCACAGCTCCATATGCACATCTACGTCGCCGCGGAGCAGCGCCGTCTGGATGATAGGTGTAGAGCCACTGATAATCTTAGGCGTGATGTTATAGGCGTGAGTGCCGATGAAACCAGCAACGGCGTTGTGAAATTTGACACTGTCCCAACCGGCGTCTGCAAAAACAACCTCTTGTTTTGGTTGTTCCTTGGCGGTGTCAAAGTTGGCGGATATAATTCCCGGTGAGGTCAGGATGAGGAAAAGGACGGCTAATAATTTTCGTAACATGGCTTCACCTCCGTCAAAGCAATAAAAATAAAAATACTCCTCTTAATTTATTTTACAAAGCGAAAATTCTTCTTGTCAACTGCAAATGCAACAATGTATAAAAGAATAACTTTAAAAACTAAAGTTATCGCAAATGCAGAGTTTTGTATAAAGAAAAGTGTATGCGAATATTGGTGGGGATGATAAAAACTTCTGTCGAAACGCGGGACGTTTATAAAGCTTTATGATAGTCAAAGTTTTTATGCTTATTAAGCAGTACTGTGATTTCAATAAGTTGAATTGCTTGGCGCTAGAGTAAGCACAAGGGTATTTTTCTCATTTCTGTAACATTTTTAACATAGATTTAACTGCAAGCTTACTTTGGATTTTACATTCATCCGTTACAATAAAAGCACGTTGTAGAGATGACAACAATAATTTTTGTGGAATATCAGTAAACGGAGGAATGAAAATGAAACTGAAAAAAGTTTTGGCAGCAGCAATGATTTCCCTGCTGGCAACTACTGCACTTGTTGGTTGCGGTAGCGATAAGAAAAGTGCCGACACCGGCAAAAAGGTGCAGATTGAATATTGGCACGTTGCTGCTGAGAGCTTTGGCGGCGCAACCGTAAAGGAATTGGTTGCTGACTTCAACAAAACTCACCCGAACATTGAAGTAGTAGAAAAATATAACCCGGATATGTACAAAGGCCTGACACAAAACCTGCAGGCTGCTATGGCTTCCGGTAAGAATCCGGACGTAGTACAAATGGGTTATTCCTTCCTGAACTACGCTGCTGAAAACTTTAAATACACCGATTTGAACGAAGCGTTTAAAGCTGCCGGCGATGAAAACTTTATGAAAGACAATTATCTGCCGAACGTACTGCAGCTGGCACAAACCGAAGACGGCAAGCAAATCGGTCTGCCGTATTCCGTAAGTGTTCCTGTACTCTTCTACAATCCGGAAATTTTTGAAAAAGCCGGCTTAGATCCGAAAAATCCGCCTAAAACCTGGGAAGAGGTTAGCAAGGCAGCTAAACAAATTAAAGATAAAACCGGCAATATGGGCTTCTTCATGCAGGAATATGCCGATAACTGGACTCAACAGGCTCTGATCGAATCCAACGGCGGCCAAATGCTGACTAAGGTTGACGGTAAGGTTAAAGCCGGTTTTGATACTCCGGAATCTGCTGCAGCTTATCAGGTTGTAGCTGATATGGTTAAAAACGGCAGCGGCCTGCATGCAACTAACGAAGAAGGCTTCCAGGCTTATCTGAGCGGCAAGCTGGGCATGGTTTGCACCACCATCGGTAAACGTGCTAACTTCGAAAAAGGCGCTAAGTTCAAAGTAATGGCTTCTCCGTTCCCTGCTTTCGGCAACAAACCGACCAAGATTCCTGCAGGCGGCAACTTCCTGATGGTATTCTCCAAAGATGCTGAAAAGCAAAAAGCTGCTATCGAGTTCATCAAATATCTGGAATCTCCGGAAGCACTTGCTAAATGGAGCACCGGTACCGGTTACCTGCCTCCACGCAAAGGCGTAGCTGATGATCCGAAGGGCTTCAAAAAGCTTGCTGATGAAAACCCCAACATAAAAATGGCTCTGCAGGAAATGACCAAGGTTACCAAATGGGCTAGCTTCCCGGGTGCTAACGGTCTGCAGGCTGAACAACTGCTGATTGATGCTCGTGATATCATCCTGAGCGGCAAAATGAGTGCACAGGATGCTTTACATCAAACTGCAGAAAAAATTAACAAGCTGCTGTAATTAGTCTGATAAATAGAGGCTGGGACAAAACCCAACCTTAAACAGAAAAACTAGTGGAGTTTTACCGTCAGGTAAATTTCCACTGGTTTTTTAGTGCTAAAAGTACA
>OLNX01000095.1_pt1 | contig 92133 bp, 93 predicted proteins | sample 1672611 | NCBI WGS metagenome assembly OLNX01 (sample SAMEA3136705, study PRJEB25190) | human gut metagenome | reverse complement strand
ATATCCGTCGTGCGTCACGGTAATGGCGTACCCGCTCGGGCAAATCGGAATGCGGCCAGAAAGTTCTCCGACACTAAATAAGAGAACTATAACTAAACGAAAGGGGTGATGAAATGGAAAACACAAGCTTTATGAGAGTCGAGGAAGTTGCGCAGGAATTGTGCATTTCCAAATCCTACGCCTACAAGATCGTGCAAAAGCTGAATGAGGAACTGAAAAACAAGGGCTTCCTCACGATTTCGGGACGAGTCAACAAGCAATATTTTATGGAACGCACCTGCTACGGTGCTATTCAGAAAGAGAGGTAAAAATGTCCGTTTATAAAGATACCAAAAACAACTCTTGGAAGGTCTACTACCGTTTTACGGATTGGCAGGGCAAAGTCCACCAGTCTACGAAGCGAGGCTTTCCAACCAAACGAGAAGCTCTTGTTTGGGAGCGGGAACAACTCCACAAGGTGGAAGCCGATCTGGATATGACCTTTGAGAGCTTTATCGACACCTACACAGCCGATATGAAGAACCGGCTGAAAGAGAACACTTGGCACACCAAGGAGCATATCATCCGCACCAAACTGCTTCCCTACTTCGCCAAGCGGAAAATGAACTCGATTCAGCCCAAAGACATTATCGCTTGGCAAAATGAGATGATCAAATGTCGGGATAAGAGCGGCGAGGCGTATTCGCCGGTGTATCTCAAAACCCTGCACAATCAGCTCAGTGCCATTTTCAATCACGCTGTGAAATTCTACGGGCTGAAAGACAATCCTGCCGCTAAGGTCGGCAATATGGGAAAGGCCAAAGCAAGAGAAATGCTTTTCTGGACGCAGGAGGAATACAAGAAATTTTCCGAAGAAATGATGGACAAGCCTGTTTCTTTCTATGCCTTTGAAATGCTGTATTGGTGCGGCATCCGGGAGGGTGAACTGCTGGCGCTGACCCCGGCGGATTTCGATTTTGACCGGGAGACGGTCACGATCAGCAAATCCTATCAGCGTATCGGTGGCCGGGACATCATCACTGACCCGAAAACGCCGAAGAGTAACCGGACGATCAAGATGCCGGAGTTTCTCTGCGAAGAAATGCAGGACTATATGAAACAGCTCTACCGAATCGGCAAGAATGACCGTCTGTTTGAAGTCACAAAAAGCTATCTTCATCACGAAATGGACAGAGGCGCCAAGGCCGCAGGTGTCAAGAGGATCAGAATCCACGATTTGAGACACACATATTTATACTTGAAAGATTTGTTAGGTTTTAATGAGAAGGCATCTAACATAAAAGCTGTGAGCTTAAATTGGCGGCAAAGAACATAGATAAAACGAACGCACTTTTTATATCACGCAAATTTTTTGTGCTGCACTATTGAATTTTTCACACCATAGTTTTATAATAAGGCCGAAGTGAATATTGGGGAGCTTGTGAGACAGGCTGAGAGGACGGTATAACCTTCGACCCGTATAACCTGATTTGGATAATACCAACGTAGGGACAGATTGAAAGTTTAAATTGGCGAGTATACCGAAATCGGTATACTCGCTTTATGTTTGATTTTTGATTGGAGGAAATAAAAATGCTTGAAGCTTGTATGAACAATCTGAGAGAAAGATCAGCGCTGATCCATAACATAACAAACTATGTCACGGTCAACGACGTCGCCAATATGCTGCTGGCCTGCGGAGCCAGCCCGATAATGGCCGATGAGCCGGATGAGGTGTATGATATCACATCCATCTGCGGCGGCCTGAACATAAACATCGGAACGCTCAATAAGCGCAGCATCGAGGCAATGTTTGTCGCCGGTCGCAGGGCAAATGAGCTTGGCCATGTCGTTTTGCTCGACCCCGTGGGCGCGGGAGCAAGTGCGCTTCGCACCGAGACGGCGCTGAGCCTTGTCGAGGAGCTTCGCTTCGATGTTATCCGCGGTAATATCTCCGAGATCAAGGCTTTAGCGCTCGGCAGCGGAACGACTAAGGGCGTCGACGCGGACGTAGCCGATGCCGTAACGGAGGAGAACCTTGATGCGATGGTGGCCTTCGCAAAGGACTTCGCGGGAAAGAAAAGCTGCATCGTCGCGATAACGGGCGCGATAGATCTGGTCGCAGACGCGCAGCGGTGCTATGTCATACGCAACGGCAGACCCGAGATGAGCAAGATCACGGGAACCGGCTGCCAGCTCTCCGGTATGATGACCGCCTTCGTCACGGCAAACCCGGAAAATAAGCTCGCGGCTGCGGCAGCGGCTGTCTGCACGATGGGCCTTGCCGGTGAGATCGGCTTTGCTAATATGCTCCCGGGCGACGGCAACTCCACCTATCGCAATCGCATCATCGACGCCGTTTACAACATGAGCGGCAGAACTCTAAAGGCAGGTGCAAAATATGAGCTTAGATAAAAACAGTCTGCTTCTGTACGCCGTGACGGACAGGCATTGGCTGAACGGCGCAAGCCTGTATGAGCAGGTCGAGCAGGCCATAGAGGGTGGCGCAAGCTTCGTCCAGCTCCGGGAAAAGGAGCTTGGGCAGGAGGCGTTTCTTCAAGAGGCTATTGAGATACAAAAGCTGTGCCGGAACTACCATGTGCCCTTTGTGATAAACGACAACGTTGAAATCGCGCGCAGCATAGACGCCGACGGTGTGCACGTCGGGCAGAGCGACATGGAGGCGGGCAATGTGCGCGCGCTCATCGGGGAGAATAAAATACTCGGCGTATCCGCGCAGACAGTCGAGCAGGCAGTCCTTGCCGAGAAAAGGGGAGCTGACTATCTCGGCGTCGGCGCTGTGTTCCACACAGGCTCAAAGGCCGATGCATCCGAGGTTAGCTTCGAGACGCTCAAGGCCATATGCGAGGCCGTAAAAATTCCTGTTATAGCCATTGGCGGCATAAGCCGTGACAATGTCCTGAGCCTTGGCGGAAGCGGCATATGCGGCATCGCGGTTATAAGCGCGATATTTGCGCAGAAGGATATACGCGGCGCAACCTCCGAGCTTCGGCGGCTTACCGAAGAAATGGTGGCGCTGTGATACGCGGAGCTGTTTTCGACTTCGACGGAACGCTGTTTGACTCGATGTTTATCTGGGACAGCATCGGCTCTGAGTACCTGCGCTCAATAGGCTTTGAGCCGAGGGAAGGACTCGACAGCGTCCTCAAGAGCATGAGCCTGTACCAGGCCGCGTGCTATTACAGGAGCGAATACGGCGTTGCGCTCCCGGTCGACGAGATAATGGACGGCGTTAACCGCATGATAGAGCACTATTATAAGGATATCGTGCAGCCGAAACCTAACGTAAGTGAGTTTTTGCGAAAACTTCGTGAGCGGGACGTTAAGCTGTGCATTGCGACGGCGACCGATAAATATCTTATCGAAGCTGCGCTCGAGCGCACCGGGCTGGCAGGGTATTTTTCCGATATCCTGACCTGCTCCGAGGTAGGCCACGGCAAGGACGAGCCGGATATATTCAGGCAGGCTGTGCGCAGGCTCGGCACGGAAAAGAGCGACACGCTCATATTTGAGGACGCGCTGTACGCCATGAAAACGGCAAAGCGCGACGGATTTAAGGTAGTCGGCGTTTTCGATAAATTTGAGGAGAATCCCGACGGCGTTAAAGCGCTCGCGGACATTTATTTATCCGATTACACGGACTTTGACTTAGCGCTTATTTAAAAAAATCAAGCGGCAAATTGGGGGCACCACCTTTTGCCGCTATATAAAATTAATGCTGAAAAAAAGTAAAGGAGACGATAAAATGAGAACAGCATTAACAATCGCCGGAAGCGATTCCAGCGGAGGCGCCGGTATTCAGGCAGACATTAAGACAATGTCGCTCAACGGTGTTTATGCCATGAGCGCTATAACGGCGCTTACCGCGCAGAACACCACCGGCGTAACAGGTATCATGGAGGTATCGCCCGAATTTTTGGGCGAGCAGCTCGACGCAGTGTTTACGGACATCCGCCCTGACGCCGTGAAGATCGGCATGGTTTCATCCGGCAAGCTTATAGAGAAGATCGCGGAAAAGCTGACGGCGTATCAGGCGGAAAACATCGTTGTCGACCCTGTAATGGTGGCGACAAGCGGCGCAAAGCTCATAAGCGACGAGGCGATATATGTACTCAAAAGAGCGCTTCTGCCGCTCGCTGCGGTCATCACGCCCAATATCCCCGAGACGGAGGTTTTGGCGGACATGGCCGTAAAGACCCCGGAGGATATGCTGAAGGCGGCTGAAAAGATAAGCCGCGAATACGGCTGCGCCGTGCTCTGCAAGGGCGGGCACAGCTTAAACGACGCAAACGACCTGCTGTACGCAGACGGCAAGATGCGCTGGTTTAAGGGCAAGCGCATCGACAATCCCAACACCCACGGAACGGGCTGCACGCTCTCGAGCGCGATAGCGTCAAACCTCGCTAAGGGCTTTGCTTTAGAGGAGGCCATCGAGAGGGCGAAGGACTATATCTCCGGCGCGCTTTCGGCCATGCTCGACTTAGGAAAAGGCAGCGGCCCAATGAACCACGCCTTCGCGCTGAGCGGCGAGTTTGCAAAGGAGGCGCGCTGATATGGAGGAAAAACGCACCTCAATATTTGAAAACGGCCTTATCTGGTTTGGCGCGGGCGTGTCCATAGCCGAGATACTCACCGGCACTTACATTGCGCCGCTCGGCTTCGGAAAGGGTCTGCTTGCGATAATCTTAGGTCACATTATCGGCTGCACGATGCTGTTTTTCGCGGGACTTATCGGCGGCAGAGTGCGCAAAAGCGCTATGGAGACCGTCAAGTTGAGCTTCGGACAAAAGGGCAGTCTGCTCTTTGCGCTGCTTAATATATTGCAGCTTGTCGGCTGGACGGCCATCATGATATATGACGGCGCGCTTGCCGCAAACAGTGCGCTGGAAGCCGGCGCATGGGTGTGGTGTCTCGTTATCGGCGCGCTTATCATCCTCTGGATACTCGTCGGCATAAAGAATTTGGGTAAGATAAACACCGTCGCAATGGCGGCGCTGTTTGTGCTGACAATAATCCTCTGCAAGGTCATTTTCGGCGACGGCTCGCCTGTTGGCATCTCGGATGATGGGATAAGCTTCGGAGCGGCGCTGGAGCTTTCTGTCGCAATGCCGCTGTCGTGGCTGCCGCTCATCAGCGATTATACGAGAAGCGCGAAAGAGCCGGTAAAGGCCACGGCCTTCAGCGCCGTGGTGTACGGGCTTGTAAGCTGCTGGATGTATGTTATCGGTATGGGCGCGGCTATATATACGGGCGAGTATGACGTTGCGCAGATAATGGTCAAGGCGGGGCTCGGCATCGCTGGACTTCTCATCATCGTGCTATCCACGGTCACGACGACCTTCCTCGACGCATACTCCGCCGGCGTATCCAGCGAGACGGTGTTCCCGAAGCTCAATAGCAAGTGGGTCGCCGTCGGTGCGGCTGTAATCGGCACTGTCGCCGCTATAATCTACCCCATGGATAATATCACCGATTTCCTCTATCTCATAGGCTCTGTGTTCGCTCCGATGATAGCGATACAGATCGCGGATTTCTTCATATTGAAGCAGGACAGAAGCGACCGCCAGGTCAGCGCCCAGAACCTTATAATCTGGCTCGTGGGCTTTGTTATCTATAGGCTTCTTATGAACGTGGATATAGTTGTCGGCAACACATTCCCCGATATGCTGATAACGATTCTCATCTGCGTTGTCGTATCCAAGCTCCGCAGAGAGAAAGCAAACTGAACAGCAAAAAAACTCCTATGGCAATTGCCATAGGAGTTTTTTTGAAATTGGCAAAGCGCTTTTACCGCAAGGACGCCTTATATTCCGCGCCCCAGTTTTCCATGGAATCGAGGATCGGCTTTAAGCTCTGGCCGAGCTCGGTCAGCGAATACTCCACCCTCGGCGGCACCTCCGCGTATACCTTGCGGTCTATAAGCCCGCTCTCCTCCATATCGCGAAGCTGCGCCGTCAGCACCTTCTGCGATACGCTGCCTATGGATTTTTTCAGCTCGCCGAAGCGCTTTGTGCCCGGCAGCAGATCGCCGTTCAGACCGTAAAAGAATTTAAAGCGCAAACACAAAGTGAAATCAAGGTGATATTCAATGTTTTCAAGGACAGCGACTATGAAATCTACAGAAACTTACTTGGATAGTATAAAAAAGCTCAGAGAGAGCCTTGATAAGGCCGACGCCGTCGTCATCGGTGCCGGCGCGGGGCTTTCGACCTCGGCGGGGTTTGTATATACGGGCGAGCGCTTCAAACGGTATTTTTCAGATTTTGAAGCAAAGTACGGCTTTCACGATATGTACTCCGGCGGCTTTTACCCCTACCCCACGCCGGAGGAGCATTGGGCATATTGGAGCAGGTATATCTACTATAACCGCTATGTCGATATCCCGGGAGAAGCCTATTACGACCTGCTTGAGCTTGTAAAGGACAAGGACTATTTCGTGATAACCACGAATGTGGATCACTGCTTCCAGAAGACAGGCTTTGATAAGGAGCGGCTGTTTTATACGCAGGGGGACTACGGCCTGCTCCAGTGCTCCGAGCCATGCTGCAATGAGACCTTTGAAAATGAGGACACGATACGTCAGATGCTGGCAGAGCAAAAGAATATGCGTGTCCCGACGGAACTATTGCCGGTATGCCCGCATTGCGGAAAGCCGCTGACGATGAATCTGCGCTCGGACGACAGCTTCGTTGAGGATACCGGCTGGCACTCTGCGGCGGAGCGCTATGAGAAGTTCCTGCGAACAAGAAGCGGTAAAAGGATACTGTTTTTGGAGCTTGGTGTCGGGTTTAACACCCCCGTTATCATAAAATACCCTTTCTGGAAGATGACAGCGCAGAATATCCGCGCGACCTATGCCTGCGTCAACTTCGGCGAGGCGATAGCCCCCGGCGAGATAAAAGAACAGTCTATCTGCATCAATGCGGATATTGCGGCTGTGTTAAAGGGTTTAGGACAGACAAGCGGCACACAATAAAATTGCTTAAAAATTTTTAAATTTCCTCTTTACCTTTGGAGAAATTAGCGCTATATTATTGCCGAAGGTGAGAAAATGAACAGCAAAGAAACCGTACGCTTCCTTAAATTTTTAGGCTTTTCTATAAGTGCCGGGCTTGTGGAGATGGGCGTTTTCGCGCTTTTAAACGAGCTGACGAGCCTGAGCTACTGGCCGTGCTATCTTACGGCGCTCGTGCTGTCCGTCGTCTGGAACTTTACCCTAAACCGCAAGTTTACTTTCCGCTCGGCTGCAAACGTCCCCGTTGCGATGCTCAAGGCGCTTGCGTATTACGCGGTGTTCACGCCGCTGACGACCCTGCTCGGGCAATATTTAGCCGAGGGACTGGGCTGGAACGAATATCTTGTGACCGGGATAAACATGGTGCTGAACTTCACAACGGAGTTTTTGTATCAGCGCTTTTTTGTGTTCGGCAAGAGCATCGACAGCGCTGCAAAAAAATGACGGCAGCGAACGATCACATTTGACAAGGCAAGCGGAAATCTGTATACTGTGCTCAGATAAATGAGGGGGAGCATGGGAATATAGAAAAGCTCACATTCAAAGAATTTGAGATCGTTCCGGCATATGAACACGGCGAAGAGATAGCGGAGCTTTTTTCCGAATACACGCAGATGCTGAAGGATAACGACCTCACGGTCGCGGCCTACCTTGAGCTGCAAAACTACGACGATGAGCTTGCGGACCTCAGACACAAATACGGCGAGCCGGACGGCAGACTGTATATCGCTTTCCTCGATGGTGCAGCCGTCGGCTGCGTCGGCATGAAGCGGCAGGATGAGCGCTCCTGCGAGCTGAAACGCCTGTATGTCCGCCCCGAATACCGGGGCAGGGGACTTGCCCGATATATGTCCGAGCTGATACTTGCCGAGGCAAAGAAGGCCGGGTACGAGCGGGTGCTGCTCGACACTCTGGATTTTCTCAAAGACGCGCAGGCATTGTATAAGCGCCTCGGGTTTCGCGAGATCCCCAAGTATAACGACAGCCCCATGAAAAACGCAATGTATATGGAATACGAGCTATGATAAAATACGTTCTTTTTGATGTTGACGATACGCTGCTCGACTTCGGCAAGGCCGAGGCAGCGGCCATAAGAAAAACATTTGAGCGCATCGGTATCCCCGCGACGGACGAGACGGTGCGCCGCTACAGCGAGATAAACAACGAGCAGTGGCGGCTTCTTGAAAAAGGCGTGATCACCCGCAGCGAGGTGCTCACGCGCAGGTTTGATATTCTCTTTGCCGAGCTTGGGATCAAGGGTATACCCAGCGAGATGGCGCAGGCAAGCTATGAGTACCTGCTCGGCATCGGACACTATTTCGTTGACGGTGCGCCGGAGCTTTTAAAGGCGCTCGAGGGCAGGTACGAGCTGTACATAGTTTCAAATGGAACTGCCTCCGTGCAGAGCAGCCGCTTAAAAAGCGCGGGAATAATCCCGTACTTCCGCGATATTTTCATCTCGGAGCGGCTCGGCTTCAATAAGCCGTCGAGGGAGTTTTTCGACGCCTGTTTCGAGCGCATACCGGGCTTTGAAAAGGACAAGGCCGTTATCGTGGGCGACAGGCTGTCATCTGATATACTCGGCGGCATAAACGCCGGGATAAGAACCTGCTGGTTTAACCCTAAAGGCGAAGCGCCCGACCTGGAAATTCCGGCAGATTATGAGATAAGACAGCTTGGCGAGCTCCCCGCTCTGCTTGAGAAAATGTAAAAAAACGTGAGACTATAAAAGTCTCACGTTTTTATATATTTCAATTTCGCCCATACTTTCCGCCCTGAGACACAGACCCACGAAAAAGCCCTCATACTCAAAGCTTTGCAGGCAAAAACCCTCAACACCGTCCGCGACGGAAAAGCTCTGCATATCGGCAAGGCGGGAGCCAGTGGCCTTAATATAGCTCTCCTTGAGCACCCACAGGCGGCAGAATTCGCGGTCTGGCTGGGCACTCTCAGCAACGGCTCTGTATTCCGCAGACGCGAAAAAACGCTCTGCAAGCCTCTCAGAGCCTTCGCGCACGGTCTCTATATCGACACCGATATCGCTGCCCGCGACGGCGCAGACGGCGTATGAGCCGCTGTGCGCGAGGGAGAAATACAGGGGTGAGCCCTCAAAATACGGCTTGCCGTTTTTGCCGAGCGAATATTCGGTGCGGCCGGTGGCCTTTCGGAGCAGAAGCTCCGCGCCGAGGGACTGACGCTTTTTCTCGTCGTTTGGCAGCCGCAGCACCTTCTGCCTGCGCGATTCCGACACCCTCTGCATGGCGGAGGCTATGTCAAGAGCGCTTGTGTCGGCAATATAAAGCCTTATCATGCGCGCATGGCGTCAAGCGTTTTCTGAAACAGTGTATCAAGCTCCCAGCCGAGCATCTGCGCGCCCGTTGTGATGACGTCGCGCGAGCAGCCCGCGGCAAACTTCTTGTCCTTGAATTTTTTCTTTATCGACTTGACCTCCATGTCCGATATCCCGGTCGGGCGCATGAGCGCGGCCGCGCCTATAAGACCCGTAAGCTCATCCGTCGCAAAGAGCACCTTTTCCATGAACTCGGCCGGCTCAACATCGGCGCAAATGCCGTAGCCGTGGCTCACGACGGCGTGTATCATTTCCTCGTCGATATCCAGCTCGTGCAGCATCTCGTTTGCCTTGACGCAGTGCTGCTCGGGGTAGAGCTCAAAGTCAATGTCGTGCAGCATTCCTACAGCCGCCCAGAAATCCACGCGGTCGGGGTCAAATTCCTTTGCAAGCTCGCCCATGACCTTGGATACGGTCTCGGCATGCTGAATGTGGAAAGGATCCTTGTTATAGCGCATGACAAGCTCCTTGGCTTGCTCAACGCTCGGTATATAGCTCATTTTATTACCTCCTGTGCTTAATGATGAATTATTTTACTACCAAAACAGTCATAAATCAACACAAGACTTTTTATGTGCGGCAAAGTGTGATAAAATAAGAAAAAAGCTGCAAAGAGAGGAACAAATATGAGTGAAAACCCAATTGAAAGGGCATTTTGCTATTTGGAAACTCCGATAGGAACGCTCCGCATTGCCGAGAGCGAAAAGGGCATATTGAGCCTGCGCTTTGACGATTCCGTGCAGACGCCGCCTACGATGCGCGGGCTGTATCTTGACGATGCCTGCCGTCAGCTAAGCGAGTATTTTTCAAAAAAGCGACGCAGCTTTGAGCTGCCGCTCGATTTGCGGGGCAGTAAGTTCCAGAAGCGCGTATGGAGCGAGCTTCAGCGCATCCCCTACGGACAGACGCGCAGCTACGGCGAGATCGCGGAGAATGTCGGCAATCCGAAAGCGGCGCGGGCGGTAGGGCTTGCAAATAACCGCAACCCCATACTTATAATCATCCCCTGCCACCGCGTTGTGGGCAAGGATAAAAAGCCCGTCGGCTACGCAGGCGGAATAGAACGCAAGAAATACCTGCTGGAGCTTGAGCGCGAAGCGTGATATAATGTATAAACTTATCTGCAAAGGACTGATACTATGAAGGCACAGCGGAAATTTCCGCGGTTTGTAATAAGCGCAAAGGGTACGCGCTGGGTAGAGCAGGGGCACCCGTGGATATACGCGGCCGAGATCGTGTCGGCGGATGAGGCCGAGAACGGGGCGCTCGTGGACGCTGTGAGCGAAAAGGGCAAGTACCTCGGCACGGGCTTTGTGAGCTTTGAGAGCAAAATTCGCGTCCGCCTTGTATCGCGCAACGCAAACGACAGCTTTGACGCAAACTTCTGGCGGCGGCGCATAGGCTACGCATGGGACTATCGCAAGACCGTCATGGGCGATGACATATCCTGCTGCCGCGTCATTTTCGGCGAAGCCGACGGCTTCCCCGGCCTCACGGTGGACAGGTTTTCGGATATCCTCGTGACGCAGACACTGTCGGTCGGCATGGAAAGACTCAAGCCTCTTATCTTCACACTGATCGTCGAGCGCCTGCGCGCCGACGGGCAGGAGATACGCGGCATATATGAACGAAACGACGTCGCCATACGATCCCTTGAGGGGCTCCCGCAGAACAAAGGCTGGTTTGAGCTTGAAGGAGAGGATCACCCCGATAGCTGCGTGACGGAGATATGCGAAAACGGCATTTATTACAGCGTCGATGTTGAAAACGGCCAGAAGACAGGGTTCTTCCTCGACCAGAAATACAACCGCCTTGCCGTCGCGAGGCTCGCAAAGGGCAGGCGCGTGCTCGACTGCTTCACGCACACAGGCTCGTTTGCCCTGAACGCGGCTAAGGGCGGGGCAGAGCATGTGACCGCAGTTGACGTGTCCGAAACCGCCGTCGAGATGGCAAGGGAGAACGCCCGCAGAAACGGCCTTGACGGGAACATGGATTTTATTGCCGCAAATGTGTTCGACCTCCTGCCGGAGCTTGAGAGCCGCGGCGGTAAGCCGTTTGATTTTATAATCCTCGACCCGCCGGCGTTTACAAAATCACGCAAGACCGTGCAAAGCGCCGAGCGCGGCTATAAGGAGATAAACCTGCGCGCGCTGAAGCTTCTGCCGCGCGGCGGGTATTTTGCGACCGCGTCGTGCAGCCATTTCATGCCGTCGGAGCTTTTCGTTAAGATGCTGCGCTCGGCGGCGGCCGACGCCGGCGTTGAGCTGCGTCAGATAGAGGCAAGGCAGCAGGCGCCGGATCATCCGATACTCTGGAACGTACCGGAGACAGATTATTTGAAATTTTATATATTCCAAGTAGTGTAAAAAAACATCGGACTTAAAAAAGTCCGATGTTTTTTGTCAGGGGCCTATAGCCTTAGGGCTGACCTCGGGGCTGGCGTTCGGGATGGCGGTGGGAGTATCGCTTTCGTTCATGCCGTCGTCGTCGTCCGGATCGAGGATGTTGTCATCGTCATCGGGATCGATAATGCTGTCGCCGTCGCCATCGGGGTCAAGGATGTTGCCGTCGTTGTTGCCGTTGTTGTTAGTGCCGCCGTTGTCGCCGATGTAGCCGTCGTTCCCGCTGTCTACATTGCCGTCGCCGCAGCCTGCGAGACAGGTACACAAAAGCGCAAGGACAAGTATAAGAGTTCCGAGCTTTTTCACGCGTTTTACCTCCAAAAAGTATTTGCCGTATTAGCTTTGCCCAAAGATAAAAATATATTCGCGTTGAAAATACTTTCGGAGGATGATATATTAAAAACATGAAAAATTTACTGAAAAATGAAATATACGAAGCCGAGATAGTCGGCTACAGCTCCGACGGCAGCGGCGTTGCGCGTATTGAGGGCAGGGCGGTGTTCGTACCGAGAACGATCGTGGGCGAAATTTGGAGGATAGTCATCGTCAAGGTGAGCGCCTCGGCCGTCTACGGCAGGGCACTGGAGGCGATTAAAGTATCGCCCGAGCGCAGAGCACCCGCGTGCGAAAAAAGCATACGCTGCGGCGGATGCAGCCTGTGGCACATGAGCTACGAGGAGGAAAAACGCTTCAAGCTCTGCAAATTAAACGACGCCCTGCGGCATATCGGCCGCCAGACCGTGCAGGCCGGGGAGATACTCGGCAGCTACAGGGTAGAGCGCTACCGCAACAAGGGCATATATGCCGTGCGCAGCGTCGGCGGCGAGATAAAAAGCGGCTTTTTCGCACAGCGCAGCCATGAGCTTGTGCCGATAGACGGCTGCCTCATCCAGTCCGAGCTTGCCGACAGAGCTGCGGCTGCGGTCGTGGAGTTCATGACGAAAACCGGTGTCACGGCATATGACGAGAAAACCGGGCGCGGGCTTGTGCGCCATGTGTATGTGCGCACAGCCGAAGCTACCTCCGACGCGGTGGCGGTTATCGTGGTCAGCGGCGGCCTGGGCGCAAAAACCGATAAGCTCGTGTCGAGCCTGCGAGATGCCTGTCCGGAGCTTACCGGCATAGTCCTCAATGTCAACAAAAGCTCCGGCAATACGGTGCTGTCGGGCGCGTTTCACACCCTGTGGGGACGAGAGTGCATTACAGACCGGCTCGGCGGCTTTGAGTTTGAGATCGCGCCTCAGGCGTTTTATCAGATAAACCCTCCCCAGGCGGAGCGGCTGTATGCCAAGGCGGTGGAATATGCCGTACCGGACGGCTGCGGCACGGTGCTGGAGCTATACTGCGGAGCGGGAACGATAAGCCTGTTTCTGTCAAAATACGCAAAAAGAGTGATCGGCGCGGAGATAATACCCGAGGCCGTCCAAAACGCGCGCGAAAATGCCGAGCGCAACGGCGTGGAGAACGCAGAGTTTTTCTGCGCGGACGCGTCGGAGGCGGCGGAGAGGTTTTTGAGAGAGGGTGCACGCCCCGACGCCGTGGTAGTCGATCCACCCCGCAAGGGCATGGACAAAGCGGCAATACGCGCCGTCTGCGGCATGGAGCCTGAGCGCGTGGTGTATGTCTCCTGCAACCCGTCAACGCTTGCGCGAGATATCCTCGTTTTCAATGAACACGGCTACGAGCTGAAAAAAGCTACCGCTGTCGATATGTTCCCGAGAACGAGCCACGTTGAGACGGTCTGCTTGATGTCTAGGAAAGAGAAATAAATAGCGAAAAGTAGCGTATTTACGGGCTTTTTTGAGATTAAGCAATAGCTCATGAAAGTCCGTAATTCTTATATTGAAACATATCTACTGTAAAAACGGTCAGAGGGTTTAGGTTGTGGATTAGATGTCACAGGTTGTGGCACTATGATAGATGTTATCTAGGGTGCAAACTCAATTTAAGTGAGTGATTTAGATGTTGTCTAATCCGGCAACTCGACTGTCAGTAATAAAGCATTGTAAAAACAAAAGACTTTTTAAAGCCGACAGAAAAATTGAAGAACGGAAGCTATAAAATGAAGCCGGGAATTGTCTACCTGTGTTTTTCAACTGATTTTCTGATCGAAGAAGCGGATGAGTGGCGGGAAGACTGCTGGAAAATGATGAAGGAAAGGCATGACTGCACTTTTTTGTTTCTTACCAAAAGGATCGACAGGTTTATGAAATGTATTCCTGATGACTGGAATGACGGATATGATAATGTGGTCGTATGCTGTACTATTGAAAATCAGAAAAATGCCGATCACAAATTGTCCGTCTTTAAGGATCTGCCTATAAAGCATAAATGCATTACGGCACAGCCGCTGCTGGAAAAAACTGATATAGAAAAGTATCTTGACGGCATTGAGCTTGTCGTGGTCGGAGGTGAATCTGATGTCAATGCCAGACCGCTTGATTATGACTGGGTGTTAGATATCAGAGAGCAGTGCATAAGAAAAAATGTCGATTTTGAATTCAGGCAGTGCGGTACATATACGATAAAAGATGGAAAGCTATACAAAATTCAAACAAAGGACTTAACCAAACAGGCAAGGTTAGCGGATATAAATTTTAAGAGCAAGCGGATTCGCCGCCCGCAGTATTGACAAAACCACGTCAATTATGCTATGATGTTAAGGCTTTTTGAGCTATATATTTCCTTGCTGATGAGATAAACAAGGGGTATATAGCTTTTTTTGACGATAGGAGAGCTTTAATATGCAGGAAACATTTATGAAAACCAAGCCTGTTTTCTCGCTGGTTTGGTCGATGTCTTTGCCGATGGTGCTCTCTATGCTGGTAGCGTCGCTGTACAATATTGTTGACAGCTATTTCGTGGCAAAGATCAGCGAGGATGCAATGACGGCGCTGTCTCTGGTGTATCCCGCACAGAACCTCATAAACGCCGTGACTATCGGCTTCGCTGTAGGCGCAAACGCCGTGATATCCTACCACCTCGGCGCGCAGAATATGCAGAAAGCCGACGCCGCCGCAGCGCAGAGCATTGTTTATAACGCAGCGCACGGAATTATTTTGACAATCGTGCTATATATCGCAATGCCGTACTTCCTCGGTATGTTCACCGATGACGAAGCGGTTATCGACATGGGGCTGCGCTACTCCAACATAGCCTTTGCCTTCGCCGTGTTTTTCGCAATTTCCATGTCCATGGAGAAAATATTCCAGGCGGCGGGTAAAATGCTTATGGCGATGATCTGCATGCTCGCCAGCGGCATATGCAATATTATCTTAGACCCGATCTTCATTTTCGGCTTAGGCCCTGTCCCGAGAATGGGCATCGAGGGCGCTGCGTGGGCGACGGGACTGAGCCAGAGCATAGGCGTTGTGGTCTATATTGTCTGCTATAAGGTCGGAAAGCTCCCGATGCGTATCAGATTCGGAAAAGACATTTTTGATATGCAGCTTACAAAGAATATGTATTCGGTCGGCATTCCGGCGTCGCTCAACATAGCGCTCCCGTCGCTTCTGATCTCATGCCTGAATGTTATCCTGTATTCCTACACGCAGGTCTATGTGTTCGTTTTGGGTGCGTATTATAAGCTGCAAATGTTCCTGTATATGCCCGTAAACGGCATCGTTCAGGGAATGCGGCCTATTATCGGGTATAACTATGGCGCGAAGGAATACGCCAGAGTGCAGAAGATATATACAACGGCTCTTGCGATGTCCGCCTGCATCATGACGGTCGGAACGATACTGTGCTGGGCGATACCTGAGCAGCTTATAGGGCTGTTTTCCGAGAGCGCCGACACGATAGAGATAGGAAGCACGGCTCTGCGGATAATCAGCATCGGCTTTATTGTCTCCGCTGTCTCCGTTATATCCAGCGGAGCCCTGGAGGGCTTAGGCAAGGGAACGCCATCTCTGACGATCTCCCTTCTCCGCTATGTCATTATCATTATTCCCGCCGCGTATATTTTAAGCAAGGCCACGGGGAGCGCCGTCGGCGTATGGCACGCGTTCTGGATAACGGAGATATTGACGGCCATACTCGCGTATATCCAGTACCGCAGAGTTACGACCGTTATGATGAAATAAGATAAAATCCCGTCTGAATTTTAATTCAGACGGGATTTTGCTATCTGGGAAAGCGGATGAGCATTTTAAAGCCCTGTCCCCAGCGGGAAGAAGCCTCGATGCGTAGACTCAGATCGTCAGCCATCTTTTTCGTAAGATAAAGCCCCATGCCGGTGGCCTTTTTCCTGCTGTCGGTCGAATCGCCGGTAAAGCCCTTTTGGAAGATATACGGCAGGTCGTATTCCTTAACGCCTGTGCCGTTATCCTCAATTGAAAGGACGCTGTCCGTTTCCGAATGCTCCATGGAGATGGTGAGCGTCGGGCTCTTGCCGCTGTATTTTATTGCGTTGCTCACGATCTGCCCAAGCATAAACTGAAGCCCTCTGCGGTCTGTCCAGACCGTTTCCGCTTGCAGATTATTTAAGATAACAAACTGCTTTTCTTCCAGAAGCGGAGAGAAATCTTCCAAGACCTCCGCAATGCAGTCGTTAAGGTCAACATCCTCGAATTTATAATCCTTTGTGCTGCTTTTCAGGCGCGCATAGTAGAGCATCTGCGTGATGTCCTCCTGAAGCTGACTGCGCACATGGTCGAGCTTTAACTGCACGGGGGCGGACATTTCGTCTGCCCTGTTATCCAGCAGCATGGTCAGCAGAGACAGGGGAGTTTTCGCCTCGTGTACCCAGCCCTCGACATATTCCTCGTAGTCGCGCAGAGCGTCCTCCATGCTGCCGACGGCCGACTGCTGCTCCCGCAAAACCGAGGCTAAAAGCCGGAGCGATGCTCCCTCATCGAGGCTTACGGCGGAAAGAAGCCGCTGCTCGTTGCAGGGCGTGGGGTCGCTCAGAAACTCCCGGAACAGCTTCCGGCGGCTGTCCTCGCGCCTGCTCAGCACAAAAAGCACCGCCGCAAACAAAAGGACGCTTGCCGCAAATATCAGGCCGATAAGCGTTGTAAACGCCCGGATGTCGGATATCCAGAGAATGACCGCGCAAAGGCAATCAAGCCCTAACAGCAACAGCAGCCACGGCAGGTGGCGCTCTATCGTGCGCCCGAGCCGCTTCATGCCTCCGCCTCCGTTTCCAAGCGGTAGCCCATACCGCGAACAGCGACTATCTTCTGGCTCATTCCAAGAGCGGACATCGTCTTTTTCAGTCGGGTGAGGTTTACCTGCAAGGCGTTTTCATCTATATATTCCGCAGTTCCCCACAGCTCCGTGCAAAGCTGCCCGGCCGTGACGGGCTCATCGCCTCCGGACAAAAGCGCCGACAGCAGTTTCCCCTGATTTTTTGGAAGCACCACAGAGGTGTTGTGGATATAAAGTGTGTAGGTCTGCCTGTCCAGAAGGAAATCCGGCCCGTCTATGAGATTTGAGCGCCCCTCATAGCGCTTGAGGATATTGGACACTCTGGCAAGAAGCCGGTCTTTTCGGCAGGGCTTTGTCAGGTATTCATCGGCGCCTAAGCGGAATGCCTGAAGCTCATCCTTCACCTGATCTCTTGAGGTCAGCACCAAAACGGGAATGGCGGCCTTTTGCTTTAGCTCCCGGCAGATCTGAAAGCCGCTGATCTCCGGCAGGTTCAGATCCAATATCACGAGGTCGGGGCGGAGGGCTGCAAGGTACCTGGCTGCGTCCTCAAATTCGGTGACAGCCTCGACGATATACCCGGCCTTTCCGAGCATATTGCAAAGCTCCTCCCGCATATAAATTTCGTCTTCCACAACGGCAATTTTCTTCATTGGCAGCACCTTCTTTGCGCTTATTCTTCCCTCTGCGGCTGCATCAGCGTCAGCAAATACCTGTCGCTGGAGCGCTTGACAACCGTCATATAGATATATTCTACCACGCAAAGCAGCAAAATCATAGCGGCAGATACAAGAAGCATTTCAGGTATGGTTCCGCGCACCCGGGCTGAGAGTATGCCGGTAAATAAAGCCCTCACACCGAACAGGCTGCTGACTGCCGCCACTAAGACAGGCAGCCCCATAAACCATGTGATCTGCTTTCGCGCGGAACGGCAAAGAGCCTCGTAAGTGGCGCCTAAACGGATAAGAGTCCGGTATCTGCGGCCGGTTTTCTGCTGGCACATGAGGAACTGAACGCCCACAATGGTATTGGCGACCACTATAAACACTATCGCAAGATAGATGGTGATATAGCTGGCGGCAACGGTATAAAATAGCTGGCGCCCCATGCTCTTGAGATAGCTTTCATACTCAAGCCCGGTTTCGTCGAGCTTATCGTTTATGTCCGAGTATGCGGTCATAAGGCTGCCGCCCTCCATGGCCTGTTCGCTGAGCACTGCGTTCACATAGGTGTCGCACATCCCCTGAGTCTGATAGAGGAAAGCATCGTCCGGCAGTATCAGGGCAAAGGACAGCGTGATAGTGCGGTCTGCGACCATATTTACGGACTGAACCTCGCCGGTGAGATAGACCGTGCTGCCGTCGATCTCCGCCTTGGGACGCCCTGCTAAAATGCCGTTAAACATATCGGTACGACCGGCTGTCGTTGAATCAGCGGCCATATATACGGCGGCTTCGTTTTCAGCTAACGTGAGGGTCGGTTTTCCCGCAAGCTGCAAAATCTTGTTGTAATCGGACAGACAAATGAGATGCGGATATGTGGCATAGCCGAGATTGTTCAGAAGAACATCCCTATCCTGAGACTGCGGGAGAGCGTGAAGCTTATCCATGACGGAGGGCATGGAAAAGGCGTTGTCGTAATCCTCGGTTGTGCGGATATGGCCGATCTTCATTTCAAAAAGCTCCGAAAAACAACCGTCTATACCTTTTTCTTTCAGAATGTTCTGCACGTTTGGCAGAACCTGCGCGGGGTTTTCGGTCTCGTAGTCCTCAAAGGTGTAGTCCACCGCATGGGCGGCGGATAAATCGTTCGTGGCGGCGATACCCACGCCCGCGCCGAGGCAGCACAGCGCCGCCAGTATCAGCAGGGAGCTGATAGCCATGGAGCTTGACTGATGAATGACATTCTCCTGTATCTGCCGGAAGGTAAAGACGTGAAGCTGCCCCTTGCCCTTGTTAACTATCAGGGCAATCGGCACGCGCATTCCATAAAACAGCAGTATCGTGCCGAGCGTACCCAGCAGCAGGGTCAGACCCATCATAGCGGGCGTTGCCCACGCGATCCCGCAAATCGCCATGAAGTAGGCCGCCGCCAGCATGACGATACCGCACACGGCGGCCAGCGCGTATACGAACGTTGGCCATTGCTTTTTGGGTCGAGCAGCCTGCTCGGATAAAAGCGTGCCGATCTCCTGACGGCTTATCCTTCCACTCAAAATCAGCAGGGCAAGGAGCTTGATCGCAAGGAAGCCGACCAGTGTAAACACAAATGCCGTCGGGGAGAAGGAAAAACGATGCCCTATTATTCCCATGCCGACGAGCTTCGCGGTGACGAGGCTGACGATCTCCGAGAGCACCACGGCCACGGGCAGGCCGATGAGCAGCGCCAGAACGCTGCTTATGAGGTCTTCCGCCAAGAGCATACCGAACAGCTTGCTCCTGCGCATGCCGAGCATCAGATAAACACCGAACTCATGCCGCCTGCGCTCAAACTGATACTTGCAGGCAAAATAAATAAGGAAGAACAAAATGGCAAGCGTCATGCCGTAAAACACGGGAATCAGGAGCAGAAGCTTGTCCACGGCATCGCTCTCCATCTTACGCAAAAAGAGCATAACATCCTGAGTGGAGATGGAGAGTATCATGTAAAAGGCAACGATGGAAATAATCAGCGAGCCGAAAAAAAGACCGTTTTCCTTGCGGCTGCGGCGGCTGTTGCGGCGAATGAGATCAGAGAACATTGGCGCTGCCTCCCCCTAATTGCGCCATCACCTTCAGGATGCGCCCGTAGAAGTCCTGACGGCTCTCGTCCCCGCGGCGAAGCTCATGGAAGATAACGCCATCCTGAATGAACAGGATGCGCTTGCAGAAGCTGGCGGCATTGGAGTCATGGGTCACCATGAGAATGGTCGCCCCCTCGTCGCGGTTTAGGCCGGAGAGCTTTTCCATGAGGCTTCTCGCGTTCTTGGAATCCAAGGCGCCGGTAGGCTCGTCGGCAAGTATCATCTTGGGGTGCAGGATAAGCGCCCTTGCCGCCGCCACGCGCTGACGCTGGCCGCCGGACATCTTGGCCGGGAACTTATCCAGAATATCGCCGATCTCTAAATAGTCTGCAAGCTGCCTGAGCCTCTGCTCGCTTTCCTTTTCGGCCACCCCGTGCAGAGAGGTCGGGAGCAGGATGTTCTCTCTGCCCGTGAGGTTATCGAGCAGCTCAAAGTTCTGGAACAGATAGCCGACTGTTTTGCCCCTGTATTCGGCCAGCGCCTTGCCCTTGTATGCGCGCAGGCTCCTGCCGTCTATCTCAATGCTGCCGCCTGTCGGCTCGATCACGGTCGCGATGCAGTTCAGCAGCGTGGATTTGCCGGAGCCGCTGCTTCCCATGATGCCGAGAAATTCTCCCGGCATGACCTGAAACGTTATGCCGCCCAGCGCCTTGGTCTGATTCGGCACAGCGCCGTAGACCTTCGTTAAGTTTTCAATATTTAAAATCGGTTCCATGTGAATACCTCCTGTGCTTATGCATGAATGATAGCACAGGAGCAGGGGAATTAACACTTACAGTTGATGTAAGTGTTCTCATATAGAAAACGGCGCGACCGTAAAGGTCACGCCGCAGGGGGGTTAAATTACTTCTGCTCGTCCACCGGGGGAACCATCTCGGCATAGCGCTTTAGCATCTCCGGGGTGCTGACGTAGTAGCGCTTTTTCTGATCCATGGCGGCGATCTGCGCCATTTCCGCATCGGTCAGGGCAAAATCGAACAGCTCGAAGTTGCTCCTTATATGAGAGGAATTGCGGGAGCCGGGGATAACAATGTCGCCCGCCTGAATGTGCCAGCGCAGGATGACCTGAGCGTTGGACTTGCTGTATTTCTTCGCAAGCTCGGTAAGCAGCGGCTCGCTTATCAGCGCCTTGTCGCCGTGACCCAGCGGATACCAAGCCTGTATCACAATGCCCTGCGCGTTTAAAAACTCCTTCAGCTCCTTCTCCTGAGAGTAGGGATGAACCTCGGTCTGGAAAACGGCGGGTTTAATCTCGCAAATGTCCAAAATCTCCTGAATCTGCGCACGGGTGCAATTGGAAAGACCGATGGCCCTGACCTTGCCCTCTTTATAGGCTTTTTCCATCAGCTTATAACCGGCGATATAGTTGCCTGCGGGCTGATGAATGAGCAGCAGATCAATGTAGTCGGTGTCAAGGCGCTCGAGCGTCTTTTCAACGGCGTCGGCCTGCTCATAAAAGCTCGGCCACAGCTTGGTCTCAAGGAAAATTTCCTCTCTGGGAACGCCGGAGCGCTTCATGGCGCGGCCCACCGCTTTTTCATTTACATAGGCGTTGGCGGTGTCTATGAGACGGCAGCCCGATTCAAGAGCGCTGAGGACGGAAGCCTCGGCCTCGTCCGGGGTCATAAGAAATGTGCCGATGCCGGCCATGGGCATCTTGATTCCGTTATTGAGCGTTGCAAATTCCATAATCAATCGTCCTTTCTTGACTTTATTGTCGCTTAACTGCTTATGCTTACATTATAAATCCGGTCGCCGAGCCGCAGAAGTCACTGTTTGTTTATCAGTTAGTACCCAAAGGTGTTAACCGGCGCAACGATGATAATCATTTTTCGCAACCCGACACCCGCTTTCATTGCTTTTTGTTTATAGTATAAGCAAAGTGAGACTTCCGGAGAAGTCTCACTTTGTTCGGGAGTTTATACCCAACGGTTTTAACTGATTATTTGCAGAATTCAAAGGAAAAACAATAGACATAGTCATTATCCGTGGCGGCAGGTTCGCCGATAGGAACCGTGCTGACCCCGTCTTTTCCATATATAAAAGCCGCAAAGCTCTGCTCGGAATTATACTGGATGGGCAGTTCGTTTTCAATCTGGACGGCAGACCGCATGTAATACTCTCTGCCTTCCGCGCCCTCAAGGACCGGCACGGCTGTTGAACTCTTGGCATAACTGTCCGCAATAATTAATTTGATCTCAAACTGCTCAAAATCAGGTACAAGCGCTATTATACCCTCCGATGCCGAGCCGACATCCTCGTAGGAAAGCTCTGAGACTTTTGTCTTAGACACCAGCTCGCCGGAGCGGTATTCGGACATATACATCCTCAGCGACTTATATTCGCCGTCGGTGAAGTATTTGAAAAGCATCGCGTCGTCCAGCCCGGGGGATAGCAGCTTTGCCGTTTTCATCTCGACGCTGTCGTGCTCAAACGGCGTGATGTAATTTCGCGGACTGTTCAAATTATGAAGCAGAACGGCCCCGAGCAAAACGAATGCGGCAAGCGCAACTATACTTATAGCGGCTATGATGATCTTCAAATTCTTCTGCTTGTGCTTGCTGTACTCCGCCACCCGGATAAGGTTGTTATCGGCGCTCTCGGCGATGTTTTCTTCGCTGATGTCCTCGCCGGCGAAAAATTCATTGATGCTTATCCCCAATATACCGCACAGCTCCATATAGACCGATACATCCGGCAGGCATACCCCGCGCTCCCATTTGGAGACGGATTTGTCGCTCATGCTCAATTTCTCCGCAAGCTGTTTTTGCGTCAGCCCCGCTTCTTTTCTCTTTCCCGCGATGTATTTTCCCGTTTTGATAACATCCATTCTATCATCTCCCTAAGACCATAATAAGCGATAGCGGGATAAATGAACAGCCCTTGAAAGTAGAATACAGCGAATTGACAGGTTTGGGGATGAAAAAACCCGTTTTCTATAAGGCTATGCTTATGGTATAAGCATGACAAGCGTTCCGGCCACAATGCCGGCAAGGCCGATGGCGCCTCTCCTGGACAGCTTTTCGTGAAAGACCACATAGGAAAAGGCGACAGTCACAAGTATGCTCAGCTTGTCGATAGGAACAACGACGCTGGCAAGGCCGTCCTGCAGGGCTTTATAATAGCACAGCCATGACGCGCCTGTGGCAAGGCCGGACAGGCAGATAAATCCAAGCTCGCCTTTCGGAACTTCCCGCAGGGTATGTTGCTTTCCCGTGGCAAACACCATGACCCACGCCATGATAAGCACCACACCCGTGCGGATGGCCGTGCCCAAATTGGATTCCACGCCGGAAATGCCAACTTTACCGAGGATAGAGGTGAGGCTTGCAAATACGGCGGAGCCGAGGGCATAGAAAAGCCAGCTTTTGCTCTTTGTCTGTTGGGTGGATACATCCTTCTTTTCAATCATCAGGAACGTGCCTGCGGCAATCAAGACAACGCCGACGGCTTTCTGCCAGTTTACCGCCTCGTTCAGAAAGATGAATGCCAGCAGGATAGACAGAATGGTGCTGGATTTATCAATGGGTACTACCTTGTTGATATCGCCAAGCTGCAATGCCTTGAAATAGCACAGCCATGATGCCCCGGTGGCGAGACCCGACAGGACAAGAAAAAGAAGCGTCCTCCCGCCGATAGCGCCTATCTGACCCTGTGAGCCCACGACAAACACCATGAGCCACGAAAAGATCAGCACCACGATGGTACGAATCGCAGTGGCAACCGTGGAATCTGTTTTTCGGATGCCGCACTTTGCCAAAATCGAAGTAACACCCGCAAAGAACGCAGAGCCAAACGCAAAAGCAACCCACATATATATATCACCCCCTGAACCGATACCCTGCTCCCCACACCGTTTCAATGTAGTGGGGATTTGAAGGGTCCTTTTCCAGCTTCTCACGCAGCCGGTTAATATGTACCGCGACGGTGGCGTTATCGCCCATGGCCTCTAACCGCCACCACCTTTTTATATTCAGTATAGCATGAGGCCGGACGGCAGGTAAAAAGGCACATAAACTATGCACGGCTACTTGCCGTTGGAAACCTTACGGTGATCGTTGTGCCTTCATCCGGCACGCTGTGCAGCTTGATTTTCGCATCGTGGAGCCGGGCGGCGTGCTTTACAATAGAAAGCCCCAAGCCCGTGCCGCCGATCTCCTTGGAGCGGCTTTTATCCACACGATAAAAGCGCTCGAAAATACGCTGCTGGTGCTCCGGAGGAATGCCTATCCCCGTATCGGCAACGGAGAGCAGAATCTCATTATCTCCGTTTTCTACCGTCACGCGGACCGTGCCGCCCTTTCGGTTATATTTGATGGCATTATCGCAGAGGTTATAGACAATGCTCTCAAGAAGCTGCGGAATTCCGTATATAACAGCGCTTTCGCCGCAAAGCTCCATTTTAATATCCGCTTTTTCGGCTTCCGAAGCGAGAGATTCCGTTACAGCACCGGCAAGAGCAAAAAGATCTGTGTCCTCCCGCTTCATATCATCAGCTCCCTCGTCCAGATGTGAGAGCTTGATGATATCCTCAACCAGCCGAATCATACGCTTTGATTCTGCATATATCTGAGCGGAAAAGCCCTGAACGTCTTCGGCTTTTACGATGCCGTTTGATAAAAGCTCTGCGTATCCCGAAATTGTTTGCAGCGGCGTTTTCAGCTCGTGGGACACATTGGCGGTAAATTCCCGCCGCATTTGCTCCGCGCTTTCTTTTTCGGTGATATCCAGCAGCAGCAGAACAAGGCCATAGATCTGATTATCCTCCACAACGGGGTTTGCGCTTATCCGATAAGTGCCGCCATGCAGCGACATGATCTTTTCGGCGTAGCTGCCGCGCTCTGCCGCGTCAAGAAGCGCGGACAATTCCGGAGCGCGGTTTATGGACAGAATGTTTTTCCCGGCTGCCGCGAGATCCGTTTGCAAAAGCGCCTCCGCCGCAGGATTTATGCTGAGTATAAAGCCTTTGCTGTCCAGAAGAACAATGCCCTCTGCCATGCCTTTTGTCAGCGTTTCAAATTCGTTTTGCTTTTGCCTGAGCTGGCTTTTCTGGTTGCGTATCTGCCGCTGCTGCATATCAATTCGGTGGAGCAGCGGATTTAATTCATCATATCCTTCGTTGCTCAGCGGCTCGTCCAAATTCAAATCGTTCAGCGGCTTTACGATTTTCCTGGACAGACGGGATGCCAGAACAATAGACAATACGATCGCAACGGCAAATATCACACAAATTGGCTGGAGCATACCCAGCGTCAATACAAGCAGCGAATTTTGCGTCACCGAAATTCGCAGCACCGTCCCGTCGGGCAGTCGTTTTGCGCTGTAAAGATACCGCTCTGTAAGCGTGGAAGAGTAACGGGAACTGTCCCCATAGCCCTCTGCAAGAGCCTGCTTCACTTCCTCGCGCTCAAAGTGGTTTTCCATCTGTCCGGCTTCGGAGGCGCTGTCATAAAGTACGCTGCCGTCTGTTCCTATCCATGTGATGCGGTATTTCTTTTCATCAAGTCCATTAAAATAATCGATCCCCTCATTCAAGACCCCCTGGGAGGCAAAATCGAGCTGCGCCCGCATCTGACTTTGCTGAACGGAGGAAAAATAGTCGTAGAGAACCGTCATAAACAGCAGTACGGAGGAGAGAAACACGCAAATTGCAACGGCAAGAATATTGCGGAAAATTCGTTTTGTCATATCTTTTTCTCCATACGATAACCAACACCGCGTACCGTTTCAATATATGCGCCGCACTGCCCGAGCTTTGCCCGAAGCGTTCCGATATGCACATCTACCGTCCGGCTCTCGCCGGCGTAGTCCGAGCCCCAAATGCGGTCGAAGAGCTGGTCGCGGGTAAATACCTGCCCGGGGTTTTCCATAAACAAGCGGAGCATTTCGTATTCTTTCAGGGTAAGCTCCGTTCGCTTTCCACTTACCAACACGGTATGATGACCCCTGTTCATTTCCAAGCTCCCCATACGCAGGATCTGCGAGGAAGCTTTTGCGCCCGCTCTGCGGAGCACGGCCTTTACGCGGGACACCATTTCCATCATGCCGAAGGGCTTGGCGAGATAGTCGTCCGCGCCCAAATCCAGGCCGATCACCTTGTCATACTCCGTTCCTTTGGCCGTAGCCATAATGACGGGAATATCCGATGTCACAGGATTCCGGCGCAGCTTTTGAAGGATGGCGATGCCGTCTTCGCCGGGCAGCATAATGTCCAGCATAATAAGCTCCGGGCGTTCCTTTTTAAGCGCTGAAAAAAGAGCCGTCCCGTCCTCCATTCCGCACGCTTCAAACCCTGCGGAATTCAAAGTATAGATCATAAGGTCACGGATCGCGCGATCATCTTCTACACAAAAAATCATAGCAAGTGCTCCTTAATTGTCTCCTATTTCGCCTGTCAGAGCGTATTTCATTCTGTATTCATCGAATCTCACGCGGAAATCCTCGCTGTCAAGACGCATTGCGCGCAGGGATTCGTGAATATTCATATTATTGTCTGCAATGTCCATCACACAGCCCGCGATATTGGAGCAGTGATCCGAAACACGCTCTAAATTCGTTAAGATGTCCGACCATACAAACCCAACCTCAACGGAACACTTTCCGTCCTGCAAACGCAGAATATGGCAGGTTCGCATTTGCTCTTTCAGAATATCAATGACCTGCTCCAGCGGTTCAACGCTTTGCGCAGTTGCAACATCGTTATGGAGAAAGGCCGCGAGCGACAGCTCCAGAATCTCGCGGATGGCCGCCGACAGCACATCGTATTCCCGCCGTGCGTCTTTTGTCAGGGAAAGCCCCTTGCTTTTCAGCTCCTCAAAGGATTCCAAAAGGTTGACACTGTGATCCGCAATTCGCTCAAAGTCCCCGATGATCTTCAGAAGCTCCGCCGCCTCTGCGCTGTCTGATTCGCTGATCTGCCTTGCGCTCAGATGCACGAGATAGGTGCTCAAAATGTCCTCGTAATGGTCTGTAAGCGCCTCTCTATCCCTGATTTTTTGCGCCGTGTCAGGAGAATAGCCGTCCGCAAGAGAGAGGGCGTCCTTCAGAGCGCTCACCGAAGTGTCCGCCATATCGGCGGCAATACTGCGGCATCTTTCGAGGGCGATCGACGGCGTACTGAGAAGCCGCTCATCTAATTCCGTTTTTGCTTCGATCTCCGAGTGGTCGGGAATGAGCCTGCACACCAGCCTTTCGAGCAGACCGCTCATCGGCAGCATCAGCGCCGTGCAGAACACATTAAACGCCGTGTGCGCAACCGCGATACCAAATAAAGACGCAGACTCACCCAGCAAAGCAGGGGAGAAGACCGCCTTTACAAGGCAGAACACCGACAGCCATACTGCGGTTCCAATGACATTAAAGGATAAATGCACCATTGCCGCGCGCTTTGCGTTTTTGTTTGTGCCCACGGAGGACAGCATAGCGGTAATACAGGTTCCGATGTTCTGACCCATAATGATGGGAATGGCGGCGCCATAGGATACCTGCCCCGTGGCGGCAAGCGCCTGCAAAATTCCAACGGAGGCGGAGCTGGATTGAATGACCGCCGTGAGCAGGGCACCGGCGAGCACACCCATAAACGGATTCGTAAACAGCAGGAAGAGATTTTGAAACGCCGGTACATCGCCAAGACCCTTGACCGCGCCCGACATCGTTTCCATCCCGAACATCAGCGTTGCAAACCCCAGCAGAATCATTCCGGTATCTTTCTTCTTTGAGCTGTTGCAAAACATATAGAATATGACGCCGATAAGCGCGAGGACCGGCACAAAGGACGAGGGCTTGAGCAGCTTTACAAATACATTGCCGCTGTCGATACCGGCAAGGCTTAAAATCCACGCCGTCACGGTCGTTCCCACGTTTGCGCCCATGATGACGTTGATGGCCTGACGCAGGGTCATCAGCCCGGAATTTACAAAGCCCACGACCATGACCGTGGTTGCCGAGGAGCTTTGGATAACCGCAGTCACGCCAAGACCCGTTAAAAGTCCGGCGATTCTTCCGGTCGTCAGTTTACCGAGAACGGTTCGCAGTCTGCCTCCGGCCCGGCGCTCCAAAGCCTGTCCCATTATGTTCATGCCGAACAGGAACAGGCTCAGGCCGCCTATCATAGTCAGAATATTGAATATGTCCATTCTTCATTTTACCTCCGCTTTCTTATCTGATGCCAGCATATCAGTCCTGTGTCAAATCCGTTATCAGGGTTTTGTAAAATCGGTGTAAAGTGGAGGGAAAACTCACAAAATCATATCATAAAACAACGCAAAATTCAATTTCATGCCACATAGCTAAAAAAGAGTTTAGCCGCAAAGGGTAAATTATTCTTTTTTATGACCAGTAATGGAGAAAATTACCCATTTTGCAATCTCAACAGCATGATCGCCCATCCGCTCAAAATATTTGGCTATCATTAGAAGATCGAGGATCTTTTCTCCGTTTGATTCGGGACTACCGAACTGTTCAATTAAGTCTGTTTTGATTTCGTCAAAAAGTCCATCCACAACATCGTCATAAGCAATCACTGCATTTGAAAGGTCTACATCTTTCTTAACAAAAGCATCAATGCTGTCGGTTACCATTTTGATCGTAGCTCTCGCCATATCCTGGATATGAGCTGTATTGTCTGATGCCGTTATATTTGCCATAGTCACAATTTCCGCTATGTCGCCGGAATTGTCTCCGATGCGCTCCATATCCGTTACCATTTTCAGCGCAGAGGATATCACACGCAGATCCTTTGCCACAGGCTGCTGCTGTAAAAGCAGCTTCATGCACATTGCCTCAATGTCTCGTTCTTTTTGGCCTATCTCAGCGGACAATTCGGGAACCCGGCCTGCAAGCTTGATGTTTCCCTCCGCAAGAGCTTTAGACGCCATAGCTATTGCACTCTCACAAAGAGCGCCCATTTGAATTAATTCTTTATTCAGCAGCTCCAGTTGCTCGTCAAATTTTGACCTCATTTATCCGAACCTCCCTGTAATGTAATCCTCCGTGCGTTTGTCCTTCGGCTGTGAGAACATTTCTTCCGTTTGGGAAAACTCAATTAAATCTCCCAGCAGGAAGAAGGCCGTGTTGTCCGAAATGCGGACTGCCTGCTGCATATTGTGCGTCACGATCACAATCGTATACTTTTCTTTGAGCTTCATTGCCAGCTCCTCAATATGCGAAGTGGAGATCGGATCGAGCGCCGAAGTCGGCTCGTCCATCAACAGCACCTGCGGCTCTACTGCCAGCGCACGGGCAATGCAAAGGCGCTGCTGCTGACCGCCGGAAAGTCCCAAAGCGTTCCTTTTCAGCCTGTCCTTTACTTCCTCCCAGATAGCCGCGTCACGGAGAGAACGCTCCACAATATCGTCCAGCTTTATTTTACTCCGTACTCCGTGAGTTCGGGGACCATAGGCAATGTTGTCGTAAATGCTCATGGGAAACGGATTCGGCTTTTGAAATACCATGCCGATATTTTTCCGAAGCTCGCTTACATCGACAGATGGATCGTAAATATTCTGTCCACCCCACAACACCTGACCGGTGATCTTTACATCGGGAACCAGGTCGTTCATCCTGTTCAATGTCTTCAAAAATGTGGATTTCCCGCATCCTGATGGGCCGATCAGCGCGGTAATGCTTTTTTCGGGAATATCCATATTGATATTTTTGAGCGCCTGACTTTTTCCGTACCAGAGGCACAGGTCATTTGCTGTTATGATAGGCTTCATATACTTCTCCTTTTTCCCCAATATCGGCTGACAAACGCGGCGGCAGAATTGATGATCAGCGTCATAATCATTAAGATAGCGGCAATAGCGAAGGCGACTTCAAATTCGCCCTGCTCCTTGGCGTAAACATATAAAGCGACTGTCAGCGTGCAGCCCGAGCTGCCGAGCCCGTCAAAAAATCCGTTTAAGGCATGGGCGAAGCCCGCTGTAAAGAGCAGTGCCGCTGATTCTCCGAGAATTCTTCCCACAGAAAGAATGCATCCCGTGATCACGCCATCCACACATCCGGGAAGCACCACGGTGCGAATTACCCGCCATTTGCCCGCGCCGAGGCCGAACGCGCCCTCACGCAAGCTTGCCGGAACGGTTTTCAGGCTTTCCTGGGTGGTACGCATAACGGTCGGCAAATTCATGATAACAAGAGTGAGAGCGCCGGCTAAAAGGGACGTTTTCAAATTCAGGAACTGACAGAAAAACAGCATTCCCACAAGTCCGTATATAATAGACGGAATGCCCGACAGGGTTTCCGACGCGTACTCGATCATGCCGACAAGCTTCTTGCTTTTTGCGTACTCTGTAAGATAAATCGCCGCCCCTACGCCGAGCGGGATCACGACCAGTAAAGCGGCGATAATGATGTACAGCGTATTCAGAATATCCGGCAGAATACCGATTTTCCCCGAGAGATAGCTCGGCTTTGTTGAAATCAGCTCCCATGTGGTATGCGGAATTCCTTTTACAAGGATATATCCGACCAAAAACAGCGTAAGCGCAGCCGTAATTCCCACGGAAAGCCACATCAGGAGTTTCATTATAAAGATATAGCTTTTTCTTTTCCCTCTCATATCAGCCCTCCTTATCCCGCTTCAAAAAGAAATTGAGCGCTGCATTTATCAGCATGATAAATAAAAACAGCACCAGCGCGATAGAAAACAGCGCTTGCCGCTGCAAGCCGGCGGAATAGGACATCTCGGAAGCGATCGCCGTTGTAAGAAACCGCACGCTGCCGAATAGCGATGGCATATTCGCTACATTTCCGGCAACCATCATCACCGCCATAGCTTCACCGATGGCCCGTCCTACGCCCAGCACGATCGCCGCCGCAATTCCGCTTTTCGCTGCGGGCACGGAAATACGGAAACAGGTTTCAACAGGTGTTGCGCCAAGCGCCAAAGATGCGTCCTCATATTCCTTTGGAACAGCTTCCAGAGCCGTAATAGATACTTTAATGATAGATGGAAGGATCATGATTGCCAATACGATTATCGCCGCGAGGAGACTTGCACCGTCCGGCAGGTGAAACAGCTTTCGCACCGCAGGGACAAGTACAATCATTCCCACAAGACCGTATACGACCGATGGAATTCCTGCAAGCAAGCTAACCGCAGACTCCATGACGGTTTTTATTTGCTTCGGTGCAAGCTTTGCCAGATACACGGCGGTCATAAATCCGACCGGCACGCCTATGAGTATTGCGCCTGCCGTTCCGTAAACGCTGGTCAGAATAAACGGCGCAATTCCATAAGAGGGTTCCGCGGCCGTCGAAGCCCATTCTTTTCCGAAAAGGAACTGAAAAAGCCCTATTTCACGGATAGCCGGGATACCGGACAGAACAAGGTAAACCGTGATCAACAGAACGAATCCCACTGTAACAAGACCAAGTACAAGGAAGACGCTGTGCATCATATTTTCAAACAATCTTTTTTTCTTCATCACTGAATGCCTTTCAATGAGTGAAAAGCGGCGGCTTCTGCCGCCGCTTACTTCACTTATTTTACCGGTACGGCTCCCGCGGTTTTAATTACTTCCGAAGCGTCTGCCGAAGTAATGTAGTCGAAAAATTTTTGCGCTGCGTCAGACAGCTTGCTGTCGATTTTCGTAACCAGTACGAAGTTACGCTGCACGAGATAACTTCCGTCTTTGATCGTAGTTTCGCTCGGTGCTATGCCGCCGACCTTGAGCGCTTTCACGCTGTCCTTTACGGAAGCAAGGGAAGCATAGCCGATGGCGGCAGGATTTCCGGCAACTGTGGTTATGACATCGCCTGTGGAGGTCAGCTCCTGACGATACTTGCATTTTTCGGCAGTTTTCGTAATGGACTCAAAGCCGTCGCGGGTGCCGCTTCCGGCTTCTCTGCCAATCAGCACAATCTCAGCATCGTTTCCGCCGACTTCATTCCAGTTTTTGATCTCACCGGTATAGATTTTTGCGATATCTTTAAGTGTAAGATCGGAAACGGGATTTTCAGGATTTACAATAATCGCGATTCCGTCATAGGCAAGAACTGTTCCGGTAAGCCCCGCAGCTATTTCCTCATCCTTCAGATCACGGCTGGAAAGACCGATATCGCAGCGTCCTTCGGCCACCGCCGTAATACCCGAACCGGAGCCGGTAGGGTTATATGTAACGGTAATACCTTCGTTGTCCGCTTCAAACGTTTCTTTCAGCGCTCCAATTACCTTCTCCATAGATGTAGAGCCGTCTGTTGCCACTGTCCCTGTCATCTCCTGTTTTCCGCATCCTGCAAACATGGATACTGCACAAAGCGCTGCAAGTGCCAATGCAACTATTTTTCTCGCTTTCATAATTAAAATCTCCTTTGATTTTTTATAACCTTTTCGATTACGGCTTCATTATACCGACCGAATATCAAATCCGTTATCATGGCACTGTAAAATCTGCGTTAAATTGATTTTTACCCAGACATAAAGAAAACCCCCGGAAAATCGCGATTTTCCGGGGGTTTGAACTGTTTTGATTCGATTTTGCTTGTTCGTTAACGCTTTGAGAACTGAGGTGCGCGACGGGCTGCCTTGAGACCGTACTTCTTACGCTCTTTCATTCTCGGGTCGCGGGTCAGGAAGCCTGCGGCCTTGAGTGCGGGACGGTAGCTCTCGTCAACCAGAAGCAGTGCTCTGGAGATGCCGTGGCGGATAGCGCCGGCCTGACCGGAAACGCCGCCGCCGTGAACGGTGGCCTCAACATCGACCTTGCCGACGGTGCCGGTGGTGACCAGGGGCTGACGAACGATGAGCTTCAGGGTCTCAAGACCGAAGTAATCGTCGATATCACGGCCGTTGATGGTGATGGCGCCGGTGCCGTTGGGGATGAGGTGAACGCGAGCAACAGACTGCTTTCTGCGTCCGGTACCGTACATATAGGGTCTCTTGCACTTATAAGTTGCCATATTCTCTTCCTCCTATCAACGATCCCAAACTTCGGGCTTCTGAGCGGCATGGGTGTGCTCGGGGCCTGCGAAGATGCGCAGACGCTTGAGCTGCCACTGTGCGATGGTGTTCTTCTGGAGCATACCGCGAACTGCAAGGCGCATTGCCAGCTCGGGGCGCTTTTCCATCAGGTGCTTGTACTGAGTCTCCTTCAGACCGCCGACCCAACCGGAGTGAGTGCGGTAGTACTTCTGCTCTAACTTCTTGCCGGTGAGGACTGCGTCCTTGGCGTTGATGATGATGACGTAGTCGCCGCAGTCAACATGGGGGGTATAGGTGGTCTTGAGCTTGCCGCGCAGAAGATCGGCGGCTGTAGCAGCGGTCTTGCCGAGGGGCTTGCCTGCTGCGTCAAGGACATACCATTTTCTGTCAACGGTTTCCTTGGTAAGCATGGTTGTGGACATATTTGTGCCTCCAAATAAAATAAATAATATCTTTGACTTTTTAACGGGGCGCTATTAAAATAATAAAAGCGTGCTTTATTTTTATACCACAGCGGCGCGGCAGTGTCAACAACAATTTTAATTCTCGTTTCAAAAACTCGCAAATACTCGATAAATCTTTCAAAATCTCGCGGAAACTGAATTTCATTTTTAAGAATACAGGAAACAGCCATGGACATAAGAGCATTAAACGAATTTTCCGGCATTATCCGCAAGGCGGTAGACGACTATAATATGATAAAAGAGGGTGATAAAATCGCCGTCGGCGTCTCCGGCGGGAAGGACAGCCTGCTGCTTCTTCTTGCGCTGCGGCACCTGCAAAGCTACTATCCCAAGCACTTTGAGCTTGAGGCGATAACGATAGAGTTAGGCTTCGAGGGTATGGATTTCACGCCCGTCAGAGAGCTGTGCGCAGAGCTTGAGATACCGTACACCTGCCTTAAAACCGACATCAAGGAGATAGTCTTTGACGTGCGAAAAGAGGATAACCCCTGCTCGCTGTGCGCCAAGATGCGACGGGGCGCGCTCAACGACGCGATAAGGCAGCGCGGGATAAAAAAGCTCGCGCTGGGTCATCACTTCGACGACGCGGTGGAGACGTTTCTGATGAGCCTGCTGTTCGAGGGCAGGCTGAGCTGCTTCCGCCCGGTGACATATATGGATCGCAGCGGCGTCACGCAGATACGCCCGATGGTGTACGCCGGAGAGGGGAAGATAGCAAACCTCGCCGCCGCGCTGGAGCTGCCGATAGTGGAAAACCCATGTCCGCAGGATAAGACCAGCAAGCGGCACGAGATAAAGCAGCTCATAAAAACCATGAGCGAGAGCTACCCGGACATGAAAAGCAAGGTTTTCGGCGCGATGCAGCGCCTGCCGCTGCCCGGCTGGCAGCGGCTGCCATGCGATTCGGCGGCGACTGCCGCCAAGTGATTCGCTGCGACGCTTAAAATTATCGTTACTACAGGTTCTCGACCGGTAGAATTGGAAATAAACGAAAAAAACGGACGGCCAATGGCCGCCCCTACGGGTGCGAATTTTGTTGTAGGGGCGAGCATCGCTCGTCCGTTTTTCTTATCGTTGCTATATTTCAAATAAACGTTTTTTTGCGGTTTCCCGACCGGTGAGATTTGCAATAGCGATTATTGCCGATCTTACCGGTCGGGCTATTGCCATAGGGGCAATTCGCATTAAAGCATCAGCTTGTCGATATTTCCTCAGCCCGACCGTAGAGAATGGATATCTTCATTGCACTCCAATATTTATAACCGAGCTGGCGCAAGAAAGATTATTTGAAGCGTCGCAACGATACTAAAAAAGTCCGCTTATCACGCCGTTTTCATCGACGTCGATCTTTTCCGCTGCAGGCACGCGCGGCAGACCGGGCATCGTGAGGATATCTCCGGTGAGCACAACGATAAATCCCGCGCCGGCGGAGACCTTAACGTTCTTCACCGTCACGGTAAAGCCCTCGGGCGCGCCGAGCTTCTTCGGGTCGTCGGAGAAGCTGTACTGCGTTTTCGCGACGCAAACGGGCAGAGCGCCGAAGCCTAAGCTCTCAAGCTGCTGTATCTGCTTCTTTGCCGCGGGGAGTATGCTCACATCCTTGCCGCCGTAAATTCTGCGGACAATGGCGGAAATTTTCTCCTCGATGCTCATGTTTAGGCTGTAAGAGAAGTGAAAATCGCTCTTTTCCTCCTCGCACAGACGAACGACCTCTCGCGCCAGAGCCTCGCCGCCGCGGCCGCCCTCGGCCCACACGGTGGACAGGCAGACGTTGACGCCAAGCTCCCTGCATTTTGCGATGATGAAATCTATTTCGGCGTCCGTGTCCGTCGGGAAGCGGTTTACTGCCACAACGCAGGGCAGACCGTAGACATTTTTAATGTTTCCGACATGGCGCAGCAGGTTGGGGATGCCCTTTTCCAGCGCGGCGAGATCCTCGCTGCCAAGCTCATTCTTGGCAAGACCGCCGTGCATCTTGAGGGCGCGGACGGTCGCGACGATAACAACGGCGCTGGGCTGAAGCCCCGCCATGCGGCATTTGATATCGAGGAATTTTTCCGCGCCGAGGTCTGCGCCGAAGCCGGCCTCGGTGACGGTGTAATCGCCCATTTTCAGCGCCATTTTCGTCGCCATGACCGAGTTGCAGCCATGGGCGATGTTGGCAAAGGGCCCGCCGTGGACAAATGCGGGGGTGCCCTCAAGGGTCTGGACGAGGTTGGGCTTTATCGCGTCTTTCAAAAGCGCCGCCATAGCTCCGACGGCCTTGAGGTCGGCTGCGGTGACGGGCTTATCGTCGAAGCTGTAGCCGACGATGATGCGGCCAAGGCGCTCTTTGAGATCGGTGATAGAGCTTGCAAGGCAGAGTATCGCCATTATCTCGGAGGCGACGGTTATATCGAAGCCGTCCTCGCGCGGCACGCCGTTTGCTTTGCCGCCCATGCCGTCTACGATGAAGCGAAGCTGCCTGTCGTTCATATCGACGCAGCGCTTCCACGTGATCTTGCGAACGTCGATGCCGAGGGCGTTGCCCTGCTGGATGTGGTTATCCAGCATAGCCGCCAGCAGGTTGTTGGCAGCGCCGATGGCGTGGAAATCGCCGGTAAAGTGCAGGTTTATATCCTCCATGGGCACGACCTGAGCGTAGCCGCCGCCGGCAGCTCCGCCCTTGACGCCGAACACGGGGCCGAGCGAAGGCTCGCGCAGAGCAACTGTGACGTCCTTGCCGATGCGGCGCAGACCGTCGGCAAGACCTATCGTCGTCGTGGTCTTGCCCTCGCCCGCCGGGGTGGGAGTGATGGCGGTCACGAGAACGAGCTTGCCGTCGGGTTTATCGGTCTCTTTAAGAAGCGCGGGGTCTATCTTCGCCTTGTATCTGCCGTACTGCTCGATGTATTTTTCATCGACGTGGGCAGTGCGCGCTATATCGTTTATGTGCTGCATTTTGCAGCTCTGGGCAATTTCAATATCGGACTTATACTCCATGCTTAACCCTCCTTAAAATACCGCACGGCGGATTCAAACATATGAATGTTGTAGTTGCCGGGGACGTTCTTGTAAAGGCCGTCATCCCAGCGCTCGGCATGACCCATTTTGCCGAATACCCTGCCGTCGGGAGAGCAGATGCCCTCTATCGCGTAGGCCGAGCCGTTGGGGTTATACTCGATATCGCCGGTGGCATTGCCGCTCAAGTCAACGTACTGAGTTGCGATCTGGCCGTTGGCGGCGAGAGAGCGAATAAGCTCCTCGGAGGCGATGAAGCGACCCTCGCCGTGGGATATGGGCACGCTGTATATCTCGCCGACCTGCGTCGCGGCAAGCCAGGGGGATTTGTTCGAGGCTATGCGGGTGCGGACTATCTTCGACTGGTGGCGGGCGATGGTGTTGTAGCTCAGGGTCGGGCAGCTCTCGTCGGTGTCGATGATCTTGCCATAGGGCACCAGACCGAGCTTTATAAGCGCCTGGAAGCCGTTGCATATGCCGCACATGAGACCGTCGCGGTGTTCAAGCAGCTCCGTTACACCCTCTCTGACGGCTGCGCTGCGGAAGAAAGCGGTTATGAACTTGCCGCTGCCGTCCGGCTCGTCTCCGCCGGAGAAGCCGCCGGGGATGAATATCATCTGGCTGTCCTTTAATTTGCCAGCAAACTCATCCACGCTGCGCGCGATATCGTCGGCGCTGAGGTTTTTGACAACGATGATCTCCGCCTCCGCGCCCGCATCGCGCATGGCCTTTGCCGAGTCAAATTCGCAGTTAGTGCCGGGGAAGGCGGGGATGAGCACCTTAGGACGGGCGACTTTCAGCGCGGGAGCAACGCGCGTATCACTGCTGAAGCCGAAGTTCTCCATGGGTGCGTCTGCTGTCTGAACCTTGCAGGGGTATACGCTCTCAAGCTTGCCCTCGTATGCGCTCTGAAGCTTTGCAAGCTCCACGCTCTCGCCGCCGAGGGATATAGCGCCGTTATCGGTAACGCGGCCTATGGCGCGCTCTGCGCCGCAGTCGGGCACCTCAAGGATGAAGCTGCCGTAGTTGTACGAAAACAGCTCGTCGGTATTTACGCTGTCATTAAGCTCCGCTCCGAGGCCGTTGCCGAAGCACATTTTCATTATCGCTTCGCCCGCGCCGCCCATGCCGGGAGTGTAGCAGGCGATAGCCCTGCCCGAGCGCAGATATTCCGTCACACGCGCGAAAATCGCAAGTAGGGAGTCGGTCTTGGGCAGACCGCTTTCGTCAAGCTCCGGACGCAGCCAGACTATGCTGCTTCCGGCTTTTTTAAATTCGGGAGATACTATGCTGCCGACCTTTTCCGTGGTTACGGCAAAGGAGACGAGCGTGGGGGGCACGTCTAAATCCTCAAAGCTGCCGCTCATGGAGTCCTTGCCGCCTACCGCGCCTATGCGAAGCTGCATCTGCGCCTTGAACGCGCCGAGCAGCGCGGAAAGGGGCTTGCCCCAGCGCGCGGGATCCTTGCCCAGACGCTCAAAATACTCCTGGAAGGTCAGGTAAACATCTTTAAATTCAGCGCCCGTGGCAACTAACTTTGAAACAGACTCGATGACGGCGAGATATGCGCCGTGATACGGGCTTTTTTCGGTGATAAAGGGGTTATAGCCCCAGGACATCAGCGAGCAGTCGTCGGTATGCTTTTTCTCAACGGAAATTTTCTGCACCATTGCCTGAATGGGTGTGAGCTGATATTTCCCGCCGAAGGGCATGAGCACGGTGCCGGCGCCTATGGTGGAGTCAAAGCGCTCGGAAAGTCCGCGCTTTGAGCAGCAGTTGAGATCCTCGGCGGTTTTGAGCAGGTTCTCCGCAAAGCCGCCGGAAACGGACTTTTTGAGAAGCTCAGCCTTGCCGGTGATGGCATTTATGTGCTTGGGCGCGCCGTTTGAGTCGAGGAAGGCGCGGCTTATATCGACAATGTATTTGCCGTTCCACTTCATTTTAAGGCGCTCATCGGCGGTGACGTCGGCGACGGGAACAGCCTGCAAATTCTCCTGCGCTGCAAGCTCGAGGAAACGGGCGCAGTCTGCGCCTGCGACGACGACGGCCATGCGCTCCTGCGATTCGCTTATTGCAAGCTCCGTGCCGTCAAGACCCTCGTATTTTTTTGGCACGGCGTTCAGATCAATGTCAAGTCCTGCGGCAAGCTCGCCTATCGCGACCGATACGCCGCCCGCGCCGAAGTCGTTGCAGCGGCGGATAAGGCGGCAGGCCTCGGGATTTCTGAACAGGCGTTGGAGCTTGCGCTCCTCAGGCGCATTGCCTTTCTGAACCTCCGCACCGCAGCTCTCGAGAGACTCGACGGTGTGAGCCTTGGAGGAGCCTGTTGCTCCGCCGCAGCCGTCGCGCCCTGTCGAGCCGCCGAGCAGTATAACTACGTCGCCCGCCTCCGGGCGCTCGCGCCTGACATTTTCGGCGGGAGCGGCGGCGATTACTGCGCCTATCTCCATGCGCTTTGCAGCGTAGCCGGGGTGGTATAATTCGTCCACGATGCCGGTGGCGAGGCCGATCTGGTTGCCGTAGGAGGCATAGCCTGCGGCGGCGGTCGTGACTATCTTGCGCTGGGGCAGCTTTCCGCTTATCGTCTCGGAAATCGGGGTCAGGGGGTCGGCAGCGCCGGTGACGCGCATCGCGCCGTAGACATAGGCTCTGCCGGACAGAGGATCGCGGATAGCGCCGCCGATGCAGGTGGCAGCGCCGCCGAAAGGCTCGATCTCGGTGGGATGGTTGTGAGTTTCGTTTTTAAACAGCAGCAGCCACGGCTCGGTAACACCGTCGACACTGACGTCTATCTTCACCGTGCAGGCGTTTACCTCCTCGGACTCATCGAGCCTGTCAAGCTCGCCCGAGGCTCGAAGGCTCTTCACTGCCAGCGTGGCGATATCCATAAGGCACACGGGCTTTGTGCGGTTTAAGGCGCGGCGTGTGTCGAGATATTCCTCGTAGGCGCTCTGGAGCAGCTCATCCTCAAACTTCACATCGTCAATTTCGGTCAGAAAGGTGGTGTGGCGGCAGTGATCCGACCAGTAGGTGTCGATAACCTTTAACTCGGTGACAGTCGGCTCGCGTCCCACGCTTTTAAAATAGTCGCGGCAGAGCTGAAGATCGTCAACGTCCATGGCAAGGCCGTTTTCTTTAACAAAGCTCTCAAGCCCGGCTCTGTCAAGGGAGGTAAAGCCGCTCAAAGTCTCGACCGTCTCCGGAATGTCGTACTTCACGGCAAGTGTATCGGGCTTTGCGCTTGATGCCTCTCTCGCCTCCACGGGGTTTATTACGTATTTTTTTATCGCCTCAAGCTCAGCATCGCGAACATTGCCGCCGAGGATGTATACCTTTGCGGTGCGCACAGTGGGGCGCTCGCTCTGGGAGATTATCTGTATGCACTGCGCGGCGGAGTCGGCGCGCTGGTCGTACTGGCCGGGAAGATACTCCACGGCAAAGCTGATGCCATTGCTGTCGAGCGTTTCGGATATATTATCGAGCTGAGGCTCGGAGAACACGGTTTTTTTCGCGTACTCGAACAGCTCCGGTGCGATGTTTTCAACGTCATAGCGGTTTATTATGCGCAGGCTCTCAAGGCTTTTTATCCCGAGCAGACCGCGCAGCTCGGATAAAAGCGCGCTTGCCTCGTTTGCAAATTCGGGCTTTTTCTCAACGAATAATCTGTAAACCATGTTATGCCTCCAATGCTCTCTTGCCGATGTCGCGGCGGTAGTAGGCGTTTGCAAAGCTTATCTTTTCCACGTCGGCGTAGGCTTTCTCTATCGCTTCGGGCAGGGTGTTGGCAAGCTCCGTCACGCCTAAAACGCGGCCTCCGGAGCTGAGAAGCTGACCATTGTCGAGCTTTGCTCCCGCGACGTAGACCCTGTCGCGAAGCTGCTCGGGTATGCTTATCTCAAAGCCCTTTTCATAGCTGAGGGGATAGCCCTTTGACGCCACTATGACGCAGCAGGCGCTGCCCTTGGAGAATTTAACCTCAAGCTCCGCGAGCCTGCCCTCAGTCACGGCCTGCATGGTTTCGAGCAGGTCGCTTTCCATCAGCGGCAGCACGACCTGAGTTTCCGGATCGCCGAAGCGGCAGTTGTACTCGATGACCTTGGGGCCGTCGCGGGTAATCATAAGCCCGAAGTACAGGCAGCCTCGAAACTGTCTGCCCTCGGCGTTCATGGCTTTGATGGTGGGCAGGAAAATCTCGTCCATGCAGCGCTTTGCGACATCCTCTGTGTAGTAGGGGTTCGGCGCAACGGTGCCCATGCCGCCGGTATTAAGACCGGTGTCGCCGTCTCCGGCGCGCTTGTGATCCATGGAGGACACCATGGGAACGACGACGCTGCCGTCTGTAAAGCTCAGCACCGATACCTCGGGACCCTCTAAAAATTCCTCGATGACGATCTCGTCGCCGCTCGAGCCGAATTTTTTGTCCTGCATTATTGTGAGGACGGCGTCTCTTGCCTCCTCGCGGGTGTTTGCGATAATAACGCCCTTGCCGAGTGCGAGGCCGTCGGCCTTGATGACCGTGGGCAGGGGCGCGCTCTCAAGATAGCGAAGCGCCTTGTCCATATCGTCAAAGACCTCGTATGCCGCGGTGGGGATGCCGTATTTTTTCATAAGGTTTTTGGAGAAAACCTTGCTGCCCTCGATTATGGCGGCATTCGCCCTCGGGCCGAAGCAGGGGATCCCGCGTGCTTCGAGCGCGTCAACGCAGCCAAGAACCAGAGGATCGTCCGGCGCGACCACCGCGTAGTCTATTTTGTTTTCAACAGCAAAGTTAACTATGCCGTCGATGTCCGTCGCGGAGATGGGAACGCATACAGCGTCGGATGCTATGCCGCCGTTGCCGGGCAGGGCGAATATATCCGTAACAGTTTTGTTTTCCTTGATTTTTTTGATTATGGCGTGCTCTCTTCCGCCGCCGCCGACTACAAGTATTTTCATGGCGTCACCTCAATGATGGAACAGGCGCATGCCGGTGAAGGCCATGACCATTCCGTGTTTGTCGCAGCAGTCTATAACAAGATCGTCGCGTATAGAGCCGCCGGGCTGGGCGATGTATTTAACGCCGCTGAGCCTTGCGCGCTCAATGTTATCGAAGAAGGGGAAGAATGCGTCCGAGCCGAGAGAGACGCCGTCTATCGTGTCAAGATAGCTGCGCATTTCCTCTGCGGTCAGAGGCTCGGGCCGCTCTGTGAAGAAGCGCTGCCATACGCCGTCGGCGCAGACGTCCTCCTCGTTTTTGTTGATGTAGCCGTCTATCACGTTGTCGCGGTCGGCGCGGCCGAGGCTGTCCTTAAACGGCAGGGCGAGCACCTTGGGGTGACGGCGCAGGAACCATGTGTCGGCCTTTGTGCCGGCAAGGCGGGTGCAGTGTATGCGCGACTGCTGGCCGGCGCCGACACCGATGGCCTGACCGTCGTAGGCGTAGCAGACGGAGTTTGACTGAGTGTATTTTAATGTTATGAGCGCAATGATGAGATCGCGCTTGGCTCTCTCGGGCAGCTCCTTGTTTGCGGTGACGATATTATCCAGCAGCGCGTAATTGATATCAAAATTATTTCTGCCCTGCTCAAAGGTGATGCCGAAAACCTGCTTGCGCTCGCGCTCGGCGGGCACATAATCGGGGTCGATCTTCACGATGTTGTAAGCGCCCTTACGCTTTGATTTGAGTATCTCCAGCGCCTCCGGCTCATAGCCCGGTGCGATAACGCCGTCGGAGACCTCGCGCTTTAGCAGAAGCGCGGTCGTCTTGTCGCACACATCCGACAGCGCGACCCAGTCGCCGAAAGAGCACATGCGGTCGGTGCCGCGTGCGCGCGCGTAGGCGCAGGCGAGGAGAGAGTCGTCCAAGCCCTCGATGTCATCTACAAAGCATGCCTTTTTGAGATCGTCGGGCAGTACGGTGCCGATGGCGGCGGAGGTAGGGGAGACGTGCTTGAAGGATGCGGCGGCCGGCATGCCGAGCGCGGCCTTCAGCTCCTTTACAAGCTGCCAGCTATTGAATGCGTCGAGAAAGTTTATATATCCGGGTCTGCCGCAAAGAATTTCAATGGGCAGCTCGGAGCCGTTCTCCATGAATATCTTAGCGGGCTTCTGATTGGGGTTGCAGCCGTATTTAAGTTCAAATTCAGTCATGCTTTTTCCCTCACTTATTCTTATTCACGAGGCGCTTTTCCTCGATACCTGTCTCAATATCCGTGTACATGACAAAAAGCGATATCCTGTTGTCCTTATCGAGAGCCGACCAGAGCTTTTCCGCAAACTCGTCTATGCTGTCGGGAATGGCGACGCGCTCAGGCTCGCCGCAGAAGGTGGGCAGGGGCTTCCCGTCGCCGATGTAGGTGTGGATGAAGTGTCCGAGGCCGGGCAGAGCGGGATAGTCGAAGGTGTAGCGGTTACAGGCGCTGCCCTCGGGGTCCGCGCTTTTTAAAATGCTCATGGAGTATTCAAAATCGCCCTCGCCGAAAGTGAGCATACCGCTGATGCGCGGCGTGAGATTCGGCGCGTCCGGCTCAAAGCAGCGGCTTTTGAGGCTCTCGGCGAAGCCGAGGCCGTTTTTTAAGCCCTCGTATATCGTGTCGGTCTGATCGCCGTTTGTGACGATGAGCTTATTTTCAAACCTGCGCATGGCGGCGTAGATTATAAGGCTCGGATCCTCGACCATGGAGGGGTCAAACGGCTCTGTGTACAGTGCGCCGCCGCGCTCTGTGAATACTCTGTTGCGGCTGTTTGCGCTTCTGCCCATGATGAAATAGGCGCTCACGGCTTTCTTGCCGTCCGGACTTTTGCCTATGACGATGCCGCGCCCGACGTAGGAATTATCCTTAATAAGCTCCGCTATATCGTTAATTTCATATACGTCCATCTTTTATCATCTCCGCACAAATTTTTTCCGCCGCAGCGGGCAGTATCTTCCACTCCGCAGCGTGCATTACCCGCCTTTGCAGGGCCTCCGGCGTGTCGCCGTCGCGCACGCGCACGGCCTTTTGCATGATTATTTCGCCGCCGTCGGGTATTTCGTTTACAAAATGAACCGTCGCGCCCGTGACCTTGACGCCCTTTTTGAGTGCAGCCTCATGGACGTGCAGTCCGTAAAAGCCCTCACCGCAGAACGAGGGTATGAGCGATGGGTGAACATTTATTATGCGGCGCTCGAAGCGGCGGGTGAAGTCTGCGCTGAGAATGCTCATGAATCCGGCAAGGACTATGAGGTCGATGCCGTAACTTTCAAGCGTTTCCGCAATGCGGCGCTCGAACTCCTCAGCCGAGCCGCAGTCCTTTTTCGTGATGACGCGGGTGTCGATACCGGCATCACGAGCCCGGTTCAGCGCGTAGGCGTCAGAGCGGTTGGATATAGTCAGGACTATGCGCCCGCTTTTTAGTATCCCGCTGCGCTGTGCGTCTATAAGCGCCTGAAGATTCGTGCCGCCGCCGGAGACGAGCACCGCTATATTGGCTTTTTTATCAGGCATTGACTTTCTCCTTTTTTATCTCGCGCTCTGTTATAAACAGCAGAATGCTGCCTAAAGCATTGCCGAAGAGAACTATCCATATAAAGCCGAAAGCCTCAAGCGAAACGATGCCGGAGGCTGCAAAGTAAAACATATCGGCTATGGAGTGCTCAAAGCCCGAGAGGATAAACGCGGGGATGCCCAGCAGCACTCCGATGACGGAGCCTTTATCGCGGTATACCGCCACCGCGAGGTATACGAGCATCCCGCAGAATATTGCGCGGATGAAGGTCTGCGCGGCTGTCTGCGTAAGCTTTGCCGTGCACAGCGCCAGAGCGTTGTCCGCAACTGACGGAGTTGCGCAGCGCAGAGCGTAGGCCGTTATAACGCAGCCTATGAGGTTTCCCAAAAGGCAGGCGAAAAGAAGCTGAACATCAGCCTTCGTGTGGCTGCCGGGGATATAGCCGACCTTGCCCGTGAACAGGGCGTAGCCGCGCATACATATAAATGTAAGCCCCACGCAGAACATCAGCGCGCCGACGTATTTCGAGTCGCAGCTAAGATAAGCCGCGCCGCCGAGGGAGACGAGCAGTCCTGCGGCCATGCCGCTTAAAATATCCCTCAGCATAGCTTTATCTTGTCCTGAGCGCGCACTATGCGGCCAATGGTGTAAGCGTCCTCGCCCTGTGCGCGCAGAATTTCAAGCGCAAGGGGCGCGTCTTCGGCGGACACTACGATGCTCATGCCGACGCCCATGTTGAAGGTGTTGAACATATCGCGCTCGGATATGCCGCCCGTCTTTGCGATGAGCTTGAATATCGGCAGCACGCGTACTGCGCTTTTGTCTATCTCGGCGCACAGACCGTCGGGTATCGAGCGGGGGATGTTCTCGTAAAAGCCGCCGCCGGTTATGTGGGATATACCCTTGACCTCGACCTTTTTCAGAAGCTCGAGCACGGGATTTACATATATTTTCGTCGGGGTCAGCAGCGTCTCGCCGAGGCTTTTTCCGTCAAGCTCAGGCAGGGGCTTTTTCAGGTCTGCGTTCTCAACGTCGAAAACCTTTCTCACGAGCGAGAAGCCGTTAGAGTGAACGCCGGAGGAGGGCAGGGCGATGATAACGTCGCCCTCGGCCATTTTGCCGTTGTCGATTATTTTGTTCTTGTCAACTATGCCGGTGCAGTAACCGGCAAGGTCGTATTCGTCCTCGGGGTAGAAGCCGGGCATCTCGGCGGTCTCGCCGCCTATGAGCGCCGCGCCGGACTGCACGCAGCCCTCGCACACGCCGGAGACTATGCTCTCGATGCGCTCGGGGATGTTCTTGCCGCAGGCGATGTAGTCAAGGAAAAACAGGGGCTTTGCGCCGCAGCAGATGATATCGTTGACGCACATGGCAACACAGTCGATGCCGACGGTATCGTGCTTGTCCATTAAAAATGCAAGCTTCAGCTTTGTGCCGACGCCGTCGGTTCCCGATACGAGCACGGGCTTTGCAATGCCCTCGAGGTCAAGCTCAAACAGGCCGCCGAAGCCGCCAACGTCGGAGCATACTCCCGCCGTCATCGTGCGGGCGATGTGGCTTTTCATAAGCTCCACCGCCCTGTAGCCGGCCGTTATATCCACGCCGGCGGCGGCGTAGCTGAGAGACTTGGAATTTTCGATCATTGCTTTTACTCCTTCCCGTTCCAGCAGTAGGTGCACAGCTTGCAGGGCTCAAGGCCGATGGCCTCGTATACGCCCTCTATGGTCTGAAATTCAAGTGATGCAAGATGCAGCTTTTTGCATATAGCGTCGCGCAGAGACTTGCCGCGCTCGGAGCTGCGGTCGCAGTACTCGTCGATGTGCTCAAGCCCCTCCTCGCCCTCAAGCTCAACAATGGTTGCGCGGGTTATCAGCTCCATATCGCTGGTGGCGCGGGAGAAGTTGAGATACTTGCAGCCGTACATGATCGGCGGGCAGGCCGAGCGGATGTGCACGGAGGCTGCGCCGTTTTCGTACAGAAATTCGACCGTCTCCCGAAGCTGGGTGCCGCGGACGATGGAGTCGTCCACGAACAGCAGGTTCTTGCCCTCGATAAGCTCATGCACGGGGATCTGCTTCATCTTGGCGACGCGGCTGCGGTCGGCCTGCTTTGCGGACATAAAGCTGCGCGGCCATGTCGGGGTATATTTAATGAAAGGTCTTGCAAAGGGATGATGGCTGTGGTTTGCGTAGCCGATGGCGTGGGGAGTGCCGGAATCGGGCACGCCGGCGACGTAGTCTATATCGTTTATAAACTCACTGTCGCAGTCGTTTTCCGAGAGTATCTCGCCGTTGCGGTAGCGCATCGTTTCAACGTTCACGCCCTCGTAGCTCGAGGTCGGGTAGCCGTAATATGTCCACAAAAACGAGCATACGCGCATCTCCTTGCCGGGAGCCTTGAGCTGCTTTAATTTATCTGCCGTCAGCTCGACGATCTCGCCGGGGCCAAGCTCCCGCTCGTCTGCGTAACCGAGCTTTTTGTAGGCAAATGCCTCGAAGGACACGCAGTAGCCGTCCTCGGACTTGCCAATTGCGACGGGGAGCCTGCCCAGCCTGTCTCGGGCGGCGATGATGCTGCCGTAGCCGGTGAGGATGAGTATGGACGCCGTGCCCTCGATGACCTTCTGCGCAAAGCTTATGCCCTCGACGAAGCTGCTCTTCTGGTTTATGAGCGCTGCGACAAGCTCTGTCGTGTTGACGCGGCCGCCGGTCATGGCGCCGAAGTGTCCGCCGGAGAAGGACAAATACTGCGCGATGAGCGCTTCGGCGTTGTTGATAACGCCGACTATGCAGATGGCATAGGTGCCGAGGTTTGAGCGAATCAGCAGCGGCTGGGGATCTGTGTCGTTTATGCCGCCGATGGCGGCGGTGCCGCGCATCTCGTCGAATATGTGCTCAAACTTTGTCCTGAACGGTGAATTTTCAATATTGTGTATGTTGCGCTGCAGGCCGATAACGCTGTCATAAGCAGCCATGCCGCCGCTGCGGGTGCCGAGGTGAGAGTGATAGTCCGTTCCGAAGAAAACGTCGCTCGTCACGTCCTTTTTTCCGACTGCTCCGAAAAAGCCTCCCATGGTAGTCTCCTTAAATCAAAAAATCAGTTCTTCTCAAAAAACAGCTTGGAGAGGGTCATAGGATCGACATACTCTCCATCCTTGTATACGCGCATGTTGCCGGATGCTATCTCGTCAATGAGCATGACAGAGCCGTCAGCGTCGTAGCCAAACTCAAACTTGATGTCGTAGAGTACAAGACCCTTTTCAAGCAGGTCGTCCGCTACGATCTTGGTGATCTTCTGGGTCATGGCCTTGATGTCGTCATACTGCTTGCCGCTCATAACGCCGAGGTCGATAAGGCCGTCGCGGGTGACGAGGGGATCGCCCTTCTCGTCGTTTTTGAAGGTCGTCTCAACGTATGCGGGCAGGTCTGCGCCAAGCTCGATGTAATCGCTGTAGCGGCGGTAGAAGCTGCCGACTGCCTTGTGGCGGCAGATGACCTCAAGACCCTTGCCGAATACCTTTGCGGGGAGGACCTCCATGGTGGTGTTCTCAAGGTCGGCGGAGACATAGTGGGTCTTTATTCCGGCGGCGTTTATCTTCTCAAAGAAGTATATGGACATGCGGAGATTTACATCGCCCACGCCCTCGATGGTCAGGCCGACGGAGTTTTCGCCCGGGTCAAACACGCCGTCCTTGCCGGTGCAGTCGTCCTTGAACTTGAGCAGGTAGTTTCCGTTTTCCAGTGCGTAAACGTTCTTTGTCTTTCCGGTGTAAACGAGTTCCATGATAAAATCTCCTTTTTATTTATTGTTAATTTCTTTGGATAGCTTTTCATCCTTGGCAAGGACCGCCGCCCTGCCCTCGGCACGCTTTGCATCGAGCTTTTTGGCAAGCTCGGCGTCTTCTACCGCCAAAATCTGGGCGGCAAGCAGAGCGGCATTGACAGCCCCGTCGATCGCTACAGTCGCCACGGGTATACCGGAGGGCATCTGCACGGTGGACAGAAGGGCGTCAATGCCGTCAAGATATTTTGATTTGCAGGGTATCCCTATAACGGGAAGGGTGGTGTTTGCGGCTATGGCGCCGGCAAGGTGCGCTGCCATGCCTGCGGCGGCGATTATAGCGCCGAAGCCGTTTTCGCGGGCGTGCAGCGCAAAATCGCGCGCCTCGTCGGGCGTTCTGTGCGCCGAATAGACGTGCACCTCGCAGGGCACGCCAAGCTCATTTAGCGTGTCGATCGCTTTTCTGACCACGGGCAGGTCGCTGTCACTGCCCATGACGATTCCAATCTTTTTCATCATGCTCCTCCTCAATAATGCGTCGAGATCGGAAAGCCGCCGCAAAAAACTAAAGAGCGCACTTAGCTCATAAGACTAAGTGCACCCAGACGGTCGGCATTAAAACTGCTCGCCCCCTGTTTCCCCGTGGTGCTCCACGAAATTCCGTCAGTTGCAGGGAGTGTTTGCTTTTGAGCCTATTTAATTATAATTTATCGGCTTTGTCAACGGATTCCGCGCATTTTTCAAATATTTAACGATTTGCAATAAAAACGGGCAAAACCCGACGAAATTTTTGTCTGTCAGGTATAGTTGACAGTGGCTCTAAGCGCGTGATATACTCTTGAAAGTGTAATTTTTAAGTCGGTACGAGATGCCGGCAAGATTGCTTATATATGCCGTGCGGGTCAAATGCACCCTCACGCGCGCCCCGCTGTCTTGCCGTGCCCGGCAAGATTTTTTTGTGAGGTGAGAGGTATGAGCAAGATAACATTCTTCACAGATAATTCGATCTCGCTGTCAGACTTTGGCTTCGTGCCCTCCGATTCATGTGAATATGCTGTTTTTCCCGGCTTTTGTGATGTGCATGTGCATTTCAGAGAGCCGGGATTTTCATATAAGGAGACTATTGCGACAGGCTCCGCAGCAGCCGCCGCCGGAGGCTATACAACAGTTTGCACGATGCCGAATTTAAACCCCGTACCGGACAGCGTGCAAAACCTTGAGCGCCAGCTCGAGCTTATCCGCGCCGGGGCGAGCATTCAGGTTATCCCCTACGGCGCGATAAGCCGGGGCGAAAACGGCGAAAAGCTTTCGGATATGGAGGGCATGGCGGACGCTGTCTGCGCTTTTTCCGATGACGGCCGGGGCGTGCAGAGCGAAGCGCTCATGCGCGACGCTATGCTCAAGGCGCGCTCTCTCGGGAAAATCATCGCCGCCCACTGCGAGGATAACAGCCGGCTTTTCGGCGGATATATCCACGACGGCGCATACGCGGCCCGACACGGGCATAGGGGGATATCCTCGGCCAGCGAGTATAAGCAGATAGAGCGCGATTTGCGCCTTGCCGCCGAGACCGGCTGCGCCTACCACGTCTGCCATATCTCAACGAAGGAGAGCGTTGAGCTTATACGCCGAGCCAAGGCCGCCGGGCTTGATGTTAGCTGCGAGACGGCGCCGCATTATCTCGTGCTCTGCGATGACGATCTGCAAGAGGACGGCAGATTCAAGATGAACCCGCCCCTGCGCTCGGCTGCCGACCGCGACGCGCTTATCGAGGGCATACGCGACGGCACGATAGACATGATAGCAACAGACCACGCGCCGCACTCACGCGAGGAGAAATCCCACGGGCTTGAGAAAAGTCTGATGGGCGTTGTCGGACTTGAGACGGCGTTTCCCGTGCTGTACACGGAGCTTGTGCAAAAGGGCGTTATAAGCCTTGAAAAGCTCGTGCAGCTCATGAGCATTGCTCCGCGCCGCCGCTTCGGGCTTGCGCCAAACGGCTTTACGGTGTTTGAGCTTGGCAAAGAGCATGATATAGCCCCCACGCGCTTTAAAAGCATGGGCAGGGCAACTCCGTTCGACGGGCGCAGAGTGCTTGCAAGATGCGTCCTGACGGTATCGGAGGGCAAAACAGTATACAATATTCCGGAGGATAAAAAGCAATGAAAAGAACGGACATCAAAAAGGTAATGATAATCGGCTCCGGCCCCATCGTCATCGGCCAGGCCGCCGAGTTTGATTATGCCGGCACTCAGGCATGCCTTGCCTTGAAGGAGGAGGGCTACGAGGTGCTTTTGTGCAACTCAAACCCCGCGACGATAATGACCGACACCACCATAGCCGACAAGGTATATATGGAGCCGCTCACGCTTGAATATATTGCAAAAATACTGCGTTATGAGCGCCCGGACGCGATAATCCCCGGCATCGGCGGCCAGACAGGTCTTAACATGGCGATGCAGCTTGAGAAAAAGGGAATACTGCGCGAGTGTCAGGTGGAGCTTTTAGGCACCTCCAGCCGCAGCATAGAGATGGCCGAGGACAGGGAGCTTTTCAAGGAGCTGTGCCAGAGCATAGGCGAGCCGACGATACCGTCGGAGATAACCTATTCCGTCGATGAGGCAAAGGCTGCGGCGGAACGCATCGGCTACCCCGTCGTGCTGCGCCCGGCGTTTACCTTAGGCGGCACAGGCGGCGGTTTTGCAAACGACGAGGCAGAGCTTGAGGAGATAGGACACAACGCGTTCACTCTCTCCCCGGTGCATCAGGTGCTTGTTGAAAAGAGCGTCAAGGGCTTCAAGGAGATAGAGTTTGAAATGATGCGCGACGGCGAGGACAAGGTCATCACCATCTGCGGCATGGAAAACGTGGACCCCGTCGGCGTGCACACGGGCGACAGCATCGTTGTCGCGCCCATCATGACCCTGAACGATCATGACCTTAATATGCTAAACGACAGCGCCATACGCCTCATCCGCGCCCTGCAAATCGAGGGCGGCTGCAATGTGCAGTTTGCGCTCAATCCCGAAAGCTCGGAGTATTATCTCATCGAGGTAAACCCCCGTGTGTCGCGCTCCTCGGCTTTAGCGTCCAAGGCCAGCGGCTACCCCATAGCCAAGGTCACGGCGAAAATCGCCGTCGGCATGAGCCTTGACGAGATAGCCATTGCCAACACCACCGCCGCAACCGCACCTGTGCTCGACTACGTCGTCGCGAAGCTGCCGCGCTTCCCCTTCGATAAGTTCGCCACGGCATCAAATGACCTCGGCACTCAGATGAAGGCCACGGGCGAGGTTATGGGCATAGGCTCAAACCTTGAGGAGTGCATGCTCAAGGCCGTGCGCTCGCTTGAGATCGGCGCCTGCCACTTCCGGCTTGCAAAGTTTGACGATATGAGCGAATCAGAGCTCATGGAGTATATAAGCCGCTTCAGGGACGACAATATATTTGCGATAGCCCAGCTCCTGCGCCTCGGTACGGATGTTGAGACGATACACGACGTGACGAAGATAACCTCCTACTTCCTCGAGTCTGTCAAGAAGATAGTGGACATGGAGAGCGTAGTCGCCGCCGCGCCCTTTGACATTGAGATCCTTACCGAAGCAAAGAAAATGGGCTTTGGCGATAAGTATATCGCCTCGCTCTGGAATGCCGACGAGACGACTGTATTCAACTTCCGCCGTGAAAACGGCCTGATGCCGGTCTACCGCATGGCCGATACCCTGCACACGGGCGCGTATATCCCGTATTTCTACTCATCCTACACGGGCGAGAATAAGTCCGTCGTAACCGACAGGGAGAAGATAATCGTCCTCGGCGCAGGCCCGATACGCATAGGTCAGGGCGTTGAATTTGACTACTCGAGCGTTCACGCCGTCATGACGATAAAAAAAGCCGGCTACGAGGCCATAATCATAAACAACAACCCCGAGACGGTATCGACCGACTACACCTGCTCGGACAAGCTGTATTTCGAGCCGCTCACGCCCGAGGATGTGTCTAATATCATAGCGACGGAAAAGCCCATCGGCGTTATAGCGTCCTTAGGCGGCCAGACGGCGATAAACCTTGCCGAGCCTCTGCATAAGCGCGGGGTGAAGATCATCGGCACCGACTGCGAGGCGATAGACAGGGCGGAAAACCGCGACCTGTTTGAAAAGCTGCTTGAGGAGCTGCATATCCCCCAGCCGCGCGGCAGCGCCGTCACGAACGTCGAGGACGGCGTGAAAGCGGCGGCGGAGATCGGCTACCCCGTTTTGGTCAGACCGAGCTTCGTGCTCGGCGGCAGGGCTATGCAGATAGTCGCAAACGAGGAGCAGCTTCGCCAGTACCTCAGGACTGCCGTCGATATCGACAGCGACCGTCCGGTGCTTGTCGATAAATATGTCGAAGGGCGCGAGGTCGAGGTCGACGCCGTGTGCGACGGAACCGACGTGTTCGTGCCGGGAATCATGGAGCTTGTCGAGCGCACGGGCGTCCACTCCGGCGACTCTATAAGCGTATACCCCAGCTTCTCTCTCAACTGGAACGTGCGCAGCACAATTTTGGAATACACCCGCCGTTTAGGACTTGGCATAGGCATAAAGGGACTTTACAACATTCAGTTTATCGTCGATAAGAGCAACAATGTGTACATCATCGAGGTAAACCCGCGCTCGTCGCGTACAGTGCCCTTCCTGTCGAAATCCACAGGCTACAGCCTTGCCGATATCGGCACCATGGTCATTCTTGGCAAGAGCCTCAGAGAGCAGGGCATAAACACGCCCTATCCCGGCGACAAGGAAAAGTGGTATGTCAAGGTTCCCGCGTTCTCGTTCTCGAAGCTCAGGGGTATGGACGCCTACCTGTCTCCGGAGATGAAATCCACCGGCGAGGCCATAGGCTACGACAAAAAGCTAAACCGCGCTCTGTACAAGGCTTTGCAGGCCTCCGGAATGCAGGTCGTAAACTACGGTACGCTCTTTGCGACCATTGCAGACAAGGATAAGGAGGAGTCACTGCCGCTTATCCGACGCTTCTATAATCTCGGCTTCAATATCGAGGCCACGAGCGGCACGGCCGCGTTCCTGAAAATGCACGGCATCCGCACCAGAGTGCGCAAAAAGCTCTCCGAGGGCAGCAGCGAGATAATCGACTCCATACGCCAGGGGCATATAAGCTATGTGCTCAACACCAGAGACTACAGCTCAGTTTCTTCCGCTTCCGACGGATTGGAGATCCGCCGCTGCGCAACCGAAAATGGCGTTACGATATTCACCTCCCTTGACACCGTCCGCGTGCTGCTGGATGTGCTCGAGGAGATAACGATGGAGATATCCACGATAGATTCATGAAGGAAGTCTTATTTACCGTAAAAGAAAATGCCGCCATAGCGCCGGGCGTTTTTAAAATGCGCCTTGAGGGCGATACATCAGCCGTCACAAGGCCGGGACAGTTTGTGAGCATAAGCGTCGAGAGCTTTTTCCTGCGCCGTCCGTTTTCGGTGTGCGACAGGGATAGGGGAAGCCTTACGGTGTGCTACCGCGTCACGGGAGGCGGAACGGAGAAAATGAGCTCTTTAGGGCGCGGCGAGCGCCTGAGCGCCCTGACCGGCCTCGGCAACGGCTTTGACACGGAAAAAGCCGGCGACAGACCGCTGCTCATAGGCGGCGGCATGGGCGCAACGCCGCTGCTGTATCTCGCCAGAGCGCTTGTAGCTGAGGGCAAAAGCGTCACGGCGGCGCTGGGCTTTAAAACCAAAGCCGAGAGTATACTTATCTCCGAGCTTGAAAAGGCCGGCGCGAGAGTGCTCGTCTGCACCGAGGATGGCTCCCTTGGCGAAAAGGGGCTTGTTACGGAGCTTATGGCGCGCATAGATTACAGCTATTTTTACGCCTGCGGCCCCGAGGCAATGCTCAGAGCCGTGGAGAAATCAGCCGTCAGCGGCGGCGAAATGTCGCTTGAAGCGCGCATGGGATGTGGCTTCGGCGCGTGCATGGGATGCAGCATCGAGACGATATCCGGCGCAAAGCGCGTGTGCAGGGACGGGCCTGTGTTTGAAAGGGGAGAGGTATTATGGACACAAAAGTGAGCCTATCCGGCCTTACGCTTTCAAACCCCGTCATTCCCGCCTCCGGCACCTTCGGCTACGGCAGGGAGTTTGCGGAGCTTTACGATATAAACTGCCTCGGCTCCTTTGCGTTCAAGGGAACAACGCTCGCACCCCGCTTCGGAAATCCCCAGCCGAGGATAGCCGAATGCTGCGGCGGGATGCTAAACGCCGTCGGGCTGCAAAACCCCGGCATCGACCATGTCATAGCGCATGAATTGCAGGAGATAAAGACATATTTTCAAAAGCCCGTCATCGCCAACGTCAGCGGCTTTTCGATAGACGAGTATGTTGCCTGCTGCTCAAAGCTCGATGACTGCGATAACGTAGGTATAATCGAGGTAAACATTAGCTGCCCGAACGTGCATAACGGAGGCATGAGCTTTGGAACGCAGCCTGAGTCGGCATCAGAGGTCACAAGAGCGGTAAAGTCGGTAACGAAAAAGCCCGTTTACATGAAGCTCAGCCCCAATGTAACGGATATTGTGAGCATAGCCCGAGCCTGCGAGAGCGCGGGAGCCGACGGCATAAGCATGATAAACACCCTCATGGGCATGAGGATAGACCCTAAAACCCGCTGTCCGGTGCTCGCGAACACAACGGGAGGGCTGTCCGGCCCTGCGGTGTTCCCCGTGGCGCTGCGCATGGTGTATCAGGTCTATGAGGCGGTGGATATCCCGATAATCGGCATGGGCGGGGTAAGCTCCGCCGAGAACATCATAGAGATGATGCTGGCGGGAGCGAGCGCCGTGGGCATGGGAGCGGCAAATCTCAAAGACCCCTTTGCCTGCAAAAAAGCGGTCGAGGCTCTGCCGGAAGCCATGGAAAAGTATGAAATAAGCAGTCTCAAAGACATTATAGGAGGTGCCCACCGTGGGTAAGGACGTAATTGTTGCCTGCGATTTCGCAAGCCGGCAGCAGACAATGGAGTTTTTAGATAAATTTCAGGGCGCAAAGCCATTTGTGAAGATAGGCATGGAGCTTTTCTATGCCGAGGGGCCGCAGATAGTGCGGGATATCAAGGCGCGGGGACACAAAATTTTCCTCGATCTGAAGCTGCACGATATCCCCAACACCGTGATGAAGGCCATGCGCGTGCTCTCGGAGCTGGATGTTGATATGTGCAACGTCCACGCCGCCGGTACAAGGGCGATGATGGAAGCCGCGATCAAAGGTCTTACACGAGCCGACGGCAGCCGCCCGATGCTCATCGCCGTGACGCAGCTTACCTCCACCGATCAGGAGAGCATGGAGCGCGACCTTCTGATTGAAAGACCCATTGACGAGGTCGTGATGCACTACGCAAAGACAGCCGCCGACGCCGGACTTGACGGTGTTGTGTGCTCGCCGCTCGAGGCGGGAAAGGTGCACTCGCACTGCGGGCAGGGCTTTGTGACGGTGACGCCCGGCGTGCGCTTTGCAGGCGGCGATACCGGCGATCAGAAGCGCGTTATGACCCCGGCTCAGGCAAAGAAAGCCGGCTCTGACTACATCGTCGTCGGCAGACCGATCACGGCGGCTCCCGACCCCGCTGCTGCGTATGAGCGCTGCGTTGCGGAATTTGTTGATTGAGGTGAAAAAATGACTGATATACAGAAGCTTATAGCACAGGATCTTTTGAAGATCAAAGCGGTGTTTTTCCGCCCGGACGAGCCGTTCACATGGGCAAGCGGCATTAAAAGCCCGGTCTACTGCGATAACCGCCTGACCCTCACGGCGCCCGAGGTGCGTAATCATGTTGAGAACGCTTTAGCCGAGACGATACGCCGCGAGTACCCGGAGGCGGAAGTGCTTATGGGCACCTCCACCGCCGGTATCGCCCACGCCGCCATCACCGCGCATATAATGGATCTGCCCATGGGCTATGTGCGCTCCGGCGCAAAGGACCACGGCCGCAAAAACCAGATAGAAGGCAGGCTCGAAAAGGGACAGAAGGTCGTCGTTGTGGAAGATCTCATATCCACCGGCGGCAGCGTCATCGAAGTCGTGAATATTCTGCGCGAGGCGGGAGCCGAGGTCTTGGGTGTTGTGAGCATTTTCACCTACGGCATGAGCAAGGGCCTTGAGCGCCTTGCGGCGGCAGAGGTCAAGAATATAAGCCTCACAAACTTCGACGTGATCGCGCAGATCGCCGCCGAGGAGAACTATATCAGACCCGAGGATATTGCGCGGCTGCTTGCTTTCCGCAATAACCCCTCCGACGAAAGCTGGATAGTCAAATGAAAAATGTTATCAACATTCTCGACCTCACGGTCGAGGAGATAGACGAGCTTGTCGCCCTTGCCGACGATATAATCGCCTGTCCCGAAAAATATCAGGAGGCCTGCAAGCATAAGATACTGGCGACGCTGTTTTTCGAGCCGTCAACGCGCACAAGGCTTAGCTTTGAGTCTGCGATGCTGGGTCTTGGCGGCAGCGTGCTGGGCTTTTCGGAGGCAGGCTCCAGCTCCGCCGCGAAGGGCGAGAGCATTGCCGACACCGTGGCTGTAGTCAGCAGCTATGCCGATATAATCGCAATGCGCCACCCGAAGGAGGGAGCGCCGCTCGTCGCGTCCATGCACTCGGCCGTGCCTGTAATAAACGCCGGTGACGGCGGGCACTATCACCCCACGCAGACCCTTACAGACCTGCTCACCATCCACCATGAAAAGGGGCGCTTTGGTAATCTCACCATCGGCCTGTGCGGCGATTTGAAGTTTGGTCGCACCGTCCACTCGCTCATCGAGGCCATGTCGCGCTACGAGGGCGTGAAATTCGTGCTCATCTCCCCGGAGGAGCTGAAGCTACCGAGCTTCGTCAAGCAGGAGTATATCAAGGATAAGCACATTGAGTATTGCCAGAGCACATCGCTCGAGGACGTCATCGGAGAGCTTGATATCCTGTATATGACCCGAGTTCAGCGCGAGCGCTTTTTCAACGAGGAGGACTATCTGCGCCTCAAGGACAGCTACATTCTCACGGCGGAGAAAATGCGCCTTGCAAGGCCGGACATGATAGTTATGCATCCGCTGCCGAGGGTAAACGAGATATCCACCGCCGTTGACAGCGACCCCCGTGCCTGCTATTTCCGCCAGGCAAGGTACGGCAGGTATATCCGCATGGCGCTTATCATGAAGCTTCTGGGGGTGAGAGCGTGAATATTGACAGCATAAAAAACGGCGTTGTCATCGACCACATAAGCGCAGGCAAAGCCATGGAGCTTTACGGCATATTAGGTCTTGACTCGCTCGACTGCTCCGTGGCCGTCATAAAAAACGCGCCGAGCGGTAAGATGGGGAAGAAGGATATAATAAAGATTGACGCCGATATCGACATGGATTTTGACGTCATCGGATACATCAGCCCGAACGCGACCGTCAATGTCATAAAAAACGGCGAAACGGTCGAGAAAAAGCATATCGCCCTGCCGCGCAGACTGACGAATATAATTAAATGTAAAAATCCCCGCTGCATCACAACGACCGAGCAGGAGATCGAGCACATTTTCGTGCTGACAAACAGCGGCTACCGCTGCCTGTACTGCGATACGAAGGCAGGCAAATAATTTTAAGCTTATCACCGTCCGTGATTTTATCATGGACGGTTTTTTCTTCTTTTTGCGAAAAAATTTTCCCTTGACCCGCATAAATAATTTGCCACGGACTGCAAATAATAGCATGGCAGAAACTTGTACAAAAAAGGAGAAAGAAATACATGAAGGCTACAGGAATTGTGAGAAGAATCGACGACTTAGGCAGGGTCGTCATACCCAAGGAGATCCGCCGCACCATGCGCATCCGCGAGGGCGACCCGCTGGAGATATTCACAGACCGCGACGGCGAGGTCATATTTAAAAAATACTCACCCATTGGCGAGCTGAGCGATTTCGCGTCGCAAATCTGCGAGAGCCTGCACAAGTCCACAAACGGCATCGCCGCCGTGTGCGACCGCGACAGCATAATTGCGATATCCGGCGGGGCAAAGCGCGAGCTTATGGATAAGCGCGTATCAAGCAGCCTTGAGCGCATCATGGAAGGCCGTAGCGTCTACCGCCACGAGGGCGGGAGCATGATGCAGGTCATAGACGGCGACGAGCACTACGGCGTATCGGTCGCAGCCCCCATTATAAGCGAGGGTGATATCCTCGGCTGCGTGCTGTTCATATCCCAGGGCGGCGCCGCCGGAAGCGACGTCGAGCTCAAGCTTGCACAGACCGTCGCGTCCTTCCTCGGAAAACAAATGGAGAGCTGAATCGAGAGCAAGGCAGAGGAAGAAACCTCTGCCTTTACTATATAATGTGTATTGCGGTTGCTTATTTTGGGAAGGCATGTTAAAATACATAATTATAGCTAAAATGGTGAGGTATACATATGGGCAAAATAAAAGGGGAATCCGAGCTTACATTCTTTGAGGCGGCCAGCATTATAGTCGGCCACGGCGTCGGCGCGGGCATCCTGTCGGTGCCGTATCTCGCGTCTCACAACAGCTTCCGTGAGACTGTCGGCATACTGCTGCTGGGCTATGTGGTCGCGCTCGTGCTGCACTTTATCATCGCGGAGCTGAGCTATAACAACGACGGCGCGCAGTTTGTCAAGTGCCTTGACGCTGAGCTGTTCTCCGGCAAAATTAAAACCATCTTCACTTGGGCGGCATTTATACTTTTAGGTGTGTCGGTCATCGTGAACGTCAGCGCGTTTCTTACCGGCGCGGCGGCGGTGTTCAGAAGCTGGTTGGGGCTGCCGGATATCGCCGGTATGCTCATTTTCTACGCGCTGGGTGCGGGTGTTGTGTTTGTCGGCATGAAGCTTGTCGGCATCTGCGAAAAGATAGCCGTCGGCTCCATGATCGGCGTTGTCGGCATTCTTCTTGTCGCAACTTTGCTCAGGGAGACGAGCGCACTGCCGTCAGGCTGGCGCGGTCTTAACAACGCTCTGGCGCTGTTTGGTATGATATCGTTTTCGCTCTCGGCGGTCATGAGCACTCCGCAGGTTGTAAAGGGGCTCAAGGGCGACGCAAAGCGCATAAGAGCCGCCATCGCAGTCGGACTTGCGATAAACGCGGGACTTATTTTCATCATCACGATCATGACCCTGCTCGGAGCGGGCGGGGATATCACCGAGGACGGAGCTCTTGTCGATCTCTCCCGCCATTTGGGCGGCTGGGTCAGCATCGTCGGCTATGTGTTTACACTGCTGGCGCTCGCAACCTCGTTCTGGGCAAACACGCTTAACCTGCGCGACATTGTCGGCGAGCAGACGGGCTGGAGCAAGAATATAAGCTGGCTTGCAGCCTCCGCGCCCTGCCTGCTGCTGGCGCTGTTCGGGATAAGCAGCTTTGTCGGCTTCACGCGCTTTGCAAGCGTTATCCAGGTCGTGACCGGCATCGGCATCATCATAGCCTATAACCTCTCGCGCAAGCGCACGGGCACGTCCCCGATCTGCGGAAAGCTCGGCTCGCTCGTGTTCCAGATACTCGTCATCGCCTTTTCGCTGCTCTCAAGCGTGGGGGCGCTGCTTCCGGTGAGCTGATATGAATAATAAAAAGATGCTTTTGGCGGCGCTTGCGGTAAGCCCTGTCTATGTCGCGGCGGATATATACAGATTCACGTTTCTCAGACGCCGCTCGCTTTTAAGCACTGCGCTTTTTGACAGGAAGACCCACGAGGAGGGCTACTATACCTACCGCGACGGAGCGGCGGAGCGGCTGCGCTCCTGCGTGCGCCTGTGCTACACGATAAGATCCGAGCGCGGCGAGCGGCTCCAGGGCTTTTACTTCCCCTGCGGCGCGAAATTCAGCAGGAAGATCGCGTTTATCGTCCATGGCTACCACTCCGAGCACATTGAAACCGCAGGCATGCTCTTTGAATATTACCACAGCCGCGGACTTGACGTCTTCGCGCCGGATAATACCGCCTCCGGCAAAAGCGGCGGCAGGGTTTTCGGCTATGACGTGTTCGAGAGCGCCGACTGCCTGAGATGGCTGAGCTTTCTCAAGTCCGAGTTCGGCAGCAATATTCAGATTATCATGCACGGCTTTTCCCTCGGCGGCGCGACGGTGCTCAAAATGAGCGACAGGGTGCCGGATACGGTCAAATTCACCGTTTCCGACAGCGGATTTATAGACGCCCGGGAGCTTTTAAAGCGCCGGCTCGGGCCGCTGTACAAGAGAATGTACGAGCTTAACAAGCTCATCGGCGGCTACGACCTTGCCGACAGCGACGTGAGCGAGAATGTCAAAAACTCAAGGACGCCCATGCTCATCGTCCACGGTAAGGACGACCCCACGGTGCCGTTTTCGATGGCGCCGCGCATATACGAGCTTTGCCCGGGGGAGAAGGACTTTCTGTATACGGACAAAGCGAAGCACATCGAGACAATGTATGCCGCACCCGAGGCGTACACGAAAAAGTTAGACGACTTTATTAAGAGATTTATAAAATAAACTTCGGAGATACAAAATGGATTACACTCAGGCGCTTGAATATATAAACGGCGTGTCGTGGCGCAGCTCCAAGCTCGGACTCGAGCGCGTAAACGAGCTGCTTGGCAGCTTAGGAAACCCGCAGTCGGAGCTGAGATTTGTCCACGTCGCCGGTACAAACGGCAAGGGCAGCATATGCGCGATGCTCGCATCAATCCTCAAAAAGGCCGGACTGAAAACGGGACTGTTCATATCGCCGTATCTGCGCAGCTTTAATGAGAGAATGCAGATAAACGGCAAAATGATCGAAGACAGTGAGGTCGCAGCGCTGGTGGAGGAGATAAAACCCGCCGCCGACGCGATGGACGATCACCCCACGGAGTTTGAGATGATGACAGCCGCGGCTCTGCTGTGGTTTTCGCGGCAGCACTGCGATATCGTGGTGCTCGAGGTGGGGCTCGGCGGCAGATACGACGCCACAAACGCCATACCCTGCCCCGATTGCTGCGTTATTGCAAACATCGGCCTTGACCACACTGCTATACTCGGCGACAGCCTTGAGCAGATAGCCTATGAGAAGGCCGGAATCATCAAAGACGGCGCGGCGGTCGTGCTGTACCAGCAGTACGGCGAGACCATGGAGATAATCCGCGAAGTCTGCTATGAGCGCGGCGCGGAGCTGACGGTGCCCGATTTTGATGATATCGTGCCGGAGTTTGACAGCCGCGACGGGCAGGTTTTCTCCTACAAGGGCGAAGCTTATGCTCTGTCGCTGCTCGGTGCGCATCAGCTCCGCAACGCAGCCGTCGTTTTAGAGGCGGTCGAGGTTCTGCGCAGGCAGGGCTGGAGCATAGAGCATGAGGCGGTCGAGGCAGGGCTCTTCTCTGTATCGTGGCCTGCGAGGTTTGAGATAGTCCACGCCGACGAGCCGTGGTTTGTGGTAGACGGAGGGCACAACCCGCAGTGCGCGGCAGCGCTTGCCGAGAGCATCGAGCAGTATTTTCCCGATTGCAGGCGCGTGCTGCTCATGGGCGTGCTCAAGGATAAGGACTACCGCCGAATCGTTGATATACTTGCCCCGCTGTTTGACGCGTATGTCTGCGTCACGCCGGATAACGAGAGGGCGCTCGACGCTTCGGAGCTTGCCGGGCTGTTTAAGGAATACGGCAAAGAGGTACAGGTGTGCGGAAGCATCCATGAGGGCGTTGATACCGCGCGGGATATCGCGCTGGAGCTTGACGGCATGGTCTGCGCCTGCGGCTCGCTGTATATCTGCGGCGAGGTCAGAGCATGCTTCGGCCTGAAATGAGGTGAGGCGTTGAGAATCATGGGTATAGATTTCGGCGACGCGAGAACGGGCCTTGCCGTCTCGGACGAGATGAACATCCTCGTCGGCGACGCGTGGACGCTCGAGCAGCGAAAACCGGAGCTTGTCGCGGAGGAGATAGCGGCGCAGGCAAAAAAGCGCTGCGTGCAGCGCCTTGTGCTCGGCCTTCCTAAGAATATGGACGGCAGCGAGGGGCCGAGGGCGGAAAAATGCCGCGAATTTGCGCAGCTTTTGTCCACAAAGACCGAACTTCCAATAGTTATGTGGGATGAGCGGCGCAGCAGCATCGAGGCTCACGCCATACTCCACGCAAACGGCAAAAAGGAGAAAAAGCACCGCAAAACCGTTGACGCGGTGGCCGCGAGCCTGATACTTGAAGGCTACCTCGGAACGCTGAAGTAAACGAAAAAACCGCAGGAGAACCTGCGGTTTTTTCGCTTGCGAATATTTTATTTTCCAACGCAGAAGCGCTCAAAAATGCGGTTTGTAACATCCTCGCGAACCGTGCGGCCTGTAAGCTCGCCGAGGGCGGACATGGCCTCCTCAAGCTCTGTGAGCACAATATCCGGAGTGCAGCCGGAGTTCATATCGCGGCGGGAGACGTAAAGCGCGTCGAGAGCGCGCTGCACGGCCTCAGCCTGTCGAGCGTTTGTCAGTATCTCGCCCGCCGGGGCATCCGGCATCGGGAACATTCGCTTTACCTCTTCGCCCAAGCTGTCAAGCCCCTCGCCTGTGACGGAACTAAGCTCGACCGTGGGAATGATTGTTTCGGGCAGATGCGCGGCTCTGCCGAGGTCTGATTTTGAGATGACCGCAATGCCGTGGGGCGCGCGCTCCGCTTCGTTCAGCAGCCGCTCGTCATCCTCTGTGAACCCGACGCTGCCGTCAAATACTGCGATGACAAGCTCCGCGTTTTCCATCGCCTCGCGTGAGCGCATCACGCCGAGCCGCTCGATCTCGTCGCTCGTTTCACGCAGACCGGCTGTATCGGTCATGCGCAGCAGCACGCCGCCTAAGCGAAGCTTTTCCTCTATGGTGTCGCGCGTCGTGCCGGGGATATCGGTCACGATGGCTCGCTCAAAGCCCAGCAGGGCGTTTAAAAGCGAGCTTTTCCCCGCGTTCGGTCTGCCGACGATGGCGGCTGTGACGCCTCCCTGCATTATCCTGCCGCTGTCGTAGCTCAGCCTGAGCTTTTCCAGCGTTGCTATCGCCGACGCTATATCGTCCGCGTAGCGCTCCATGAGAAAATCCTCTATGTCCTCGTCGGGATAATCGAGCACCGCGTGATAGTGGGAGCTTATGTCGGTAAGCGTGCCGTATATAGCCTCGATCTTTCGGGATATCGCGCCGCCGAGCTGACCGGCCGCGTTTTTGGCGGCCTCGGCTGTCTCCGCGTCGATTATATCCGCGACGGCCTCCGCGCTTGTGAGATCCATCCTGCCGTTTAAAAACGCGCGCTTTGTAAACTCCCCGGCTCGCGCCTGCCTTGCGCCGAGTGCGAACACCGCGTCGAGTGCGGCGCGCAGCACGGCGGGGGAGCCGTGGCACTGAAACTCTGCGGTGTTCTCGCCCGTGTAGCTGTTCGGTGCGCGGCTTACGGTGCAAAGGCAGATATCTATTACCTGGCCGCCTGCATCCGTCAGACTGCCGTAAACAAGCTTTCTGTCAGGGTAAGAGCTAAGCTCCCTGCCTGACGCGGGGCGGAAAAGAGCGTTTGCAATGTCGATCGCCATATCGCCGGACAGACGCAGAATGCCTATTGCGGATACCTGCATGCCGGTTGCAATGGCGGCTATCGTGTCGGACATGGTTTACCTCCTTTAAAATGAAAAAACGGGCGGCCTTTGAGACCGCCCGTTTTTAAAATTTTAACTTACTTGTTCAGTCTTGCCGCGCGGGCAGCCTTTTCGTCGAGATCCTCGGAGATATAGTAGCTCAGGGAGAGAAGACTGTCGGAAAAATGGATGTTTTCAACGATGGTGCTGCTCTCGGGCTCGGTAAGCTCGACATTGGTGAAGTTCCAGATCGCGTTTATGCCGTGCCTTGTGAGAAGCTCGGTCGTGGAAATGGCGTGAGCCTTGGGAACGCAGAGCACCGCAGCGTCAATCTTGTTCTCGGAAAGGTACTGAGGCAGAGTCTTGACGTCGAGAATGGGAACGCCCTGATAGTCGGTGCCGATGATCTCGGGCTTGACATCGAATGCGGCCTTGAGGTCAAAGCCCCATGCCTTGAAAGAGAAGTTGCACATAAGCGCCTGACCGAGGTTGCCGACGCCGATGAGGATAGCGGTGAAGCCCCTGTCCATACCAAGGATGGATGCAATCTCAGCGCGGAGCGCCGTTACCTTATAGCCATAGCCCTGCTGACCGAACTCGCCGAAGCAGCTGAAGTCCTGACGTATCTGAGAAGGCGTAAGGCCAAGCTGACGGCCAAGCTCACCGGAGGAAATGCGGCTTACGCCGGCCTCCGTAAGTTCATCGAGCTTTCTGAGATATCTCGGCAGGCGGCGGATTACATTGTTGGAAACTTTTACACGCTTCATATTATAACACTCCTTAAAAGGCGCAGGTATGACGGAATACTACTGTACTGCTTTTGATTTAGCAATTATAACACATGTTTTTTGCTGTTTCAAGTAGTAAATTATCATAAAATGGAACAAAATCATCAAAAAATTGAATAATTTCGTGTTGAAAATTGGGTGCTGATTTGGATTGATGTTTTGCGCGGAATATGATATTTTAACATAGGCGAGATACACAGGAGAGTGATAGACTATGCGAATGAGAAAAAAACCAAACCTTATCCCCCGCATGGAAAAATGCGAGAGGGTGCAGATAAAGCAGCCCGAGGCGCTCAGAGGCAAATGGCGCGCCATGTTTCCGGCCTATGACGAGCTGTGGCTTGAGATAGGCTGCGGCAAGGGCAGATTTACGCTCGGCACGGCGCAGGCAGAGCCGAAAAACATGCTGATCGCTATCGAACGCGTCGAGGATGCGATGGTGACAGCTATGGAGCGGGTATGTGACGCCGGTGTAGGAAATGTGCGCTTTATCTCCCGCGATGCGCTGAAGCTCAGGGAGATATTCTCCGCCGGCGAGATAAGCCGGATATTCATAAATTTCTGCGACCCGTGGCCGAAAAGCCGCGACGCAAAACACAGGCTCACGGCGCCGGGGTTTTTGCGGATGTACGCGGACCTGCTGCCGCCCGGCGGCCAGATACATTTTAAAACGGACAATCTGCCGCTGTTTGAGTGGTCGGTTGAACAACTAAAGGACGAGGGCTGGGAAATAAGCGAGCTCACAAACGATCTGCACGGCGAAGGCGAGTGCGGCGTAATGACAGATTACGAGGCCAAATTTCACGCGCAGGGCGTTAAGATAAACCGCCTTGTCGCGGAGAAAACGGAAAATACCAAAAACGGAGCGTCGGGAGAGCCTGCGCGCCTGCGCAATGCGGCGCTGTCCGACGCGAGGGGAGCGGAGAAATGAGATATATAAGCTGGAACGTAAACGGTCTTAGAGCCGTCGTAAAGAAGGGCTTTGAGGATATCTTCTGGGCCCTGGACGCGGATTTTTTCTGCATTCAGGAGACGAAATTGCAGGCCGGGCAGATAAGCCTTGACCTGCCGGGCTATGAGAGCTACTGGAGCTATGCCGAGAAAAAGGGATATTCCGGAACTGCGGTCTTTACAAAGCATACCCCTTTATCAGTAAAATATAACATACCCGGCCACGAGGACGAGGGCAGGGCGCTGACGCTTGAGTACGAGGATTTCTTCCTCGTGTGCGTCTACACGCCCAATTCGCAGGATGCTCTCCGCCGCATAGATTACCGCATGAGCTGGGAGGACGATTTCAGAGCGTACCTGTGCAACCTGGACGCGCAAAAGCCCGTCATAGTGTGCGGCGATATGAACGTCGCCCACGAGGAGATAGACCTGAAAAATCCCGCGACAAATCACTTTAACCCGGGCTTCTCCGATGAAGAGCGCGGCAAATTTACGGAGCTTTTGGATGCGGGCTTCACAGACTCCTTCCGCTTCCTCTACCCCGATAAGGAGGGGGCGTACTCGTGGTGGAGCTACCGCGCCGCCGCGAGAGAGCGCAACGTCGGCTGGCGTATTGACTATTTTGTCGTGTCCGACAGGCTGAGAGAGAAGATAAAGGACGCCTACATACTGCCGGAGGTCATGGGCTCGGATCACTGCCCGGTGGGGCTTGACGTGACATGGTAAGCATAGGAAATGTCGGGATAAAAGGCAGGCTGTGCCTTGCTCCTATGGCGGGCGTGAGCGATTTTGCCTTCAGAACGATATGTACAGAGCTTGGCGCCGCCATGACGACGACCGAGATGGTCAGCGCAAAGGCGCTTGTATATAAGGACGAAAAAACAAAGGGGCTGCTGTATAACCCCGGCCTTCATCCGAGCGCTGCTCAGATATTCGGGCACGAGCCGGAGATCATGGCCGAGGCCGCGCCCATGGCGCTGGAGTATTCCGGCGCAGAGATATTAGATATCAACATGGGCTGCCCGGTGGGAAAAATAGTAAAAAGCGGCGACGGCTCGGCGCTTATGAAAGACCCCGAGCTTGCCGCAAGAATAGTCGAGGCGGTTGTCAGGAGCGTCGACGTGCCCGTGACGGTGAAATTTCGCAAGGGCTTTGACGGAGGCAGCGTCAACGCCGTGGAGTTTGCGCGGCTCATGCAGCAGGCGGGAGCCTCCGCCATCGCCGTTCACGGCAGGACGCGGGCGCAGATGTATTCCGGCAGAGCCGACTGGGATATTATAAGAGCTGTGAAAAAGGCGGTGGATATACCCGTCATCGCAAACGGCGATATTTTCACCGCCGAGGACGCCGGGCATATTTTGCGCTACACCGGCTGCGAGCTTGCAATGGTCGGGCGCGGCAGCTTCGGCGACCCATGGATATTCGAGCAGGCAAACGCGCTCCTCGCGGGAAAACCCGTGCCGGAGCTGCCCCCGCTTTCAGAGCGCATAGAGCTTGCCGTGCGCCAGACGGAGATGTACGCCGAGCGCTTCGGGGAGCGGCTTGCATGCCTTGAGGCGCGGCATCAGATACCGTGGTATCTCAAGGGCGTCGCCCACGCGGGGTACTATAAACAGCTTCTTGTGCGCGTGGAGAGCCTCGATGAGCTGCACAGGATAGAAAAAGGCATAAAGAGAGATTTGAAATGACTGAATTTTTTGAAAATGGGGTAATACGCAGCGTTCTCGACGGCAATATAAACGACTTTGAGCAGCTCGTTACCGCGTATGAGAAAAATGTATACAACCTTGCGCTGCGAATGGTCGGAGACCCGGACGACGCGGCGGATATCACGCAGGAGACCTTCATAAAGGCATACCGCGCCCTCGGCAGCTTCAGGGGCGACAGCAAGTTTTCATCGTGGATCTACCGCATAGCCTCAAACATGTGCCTTGATTTCCTGCGCAGCCGCTCGCGCAGAGCGCAGGTGCCGCTGAGCTTTGAAAACGAGGACGCGGAGGGGGAGATAGAGCTTCCCGATATGAGCCAAAACCCTGAGAAAGTGCTCATGAAAAAGCTGAGCATGGAGGCGGTGCGGCGCGGGATGGAAAAGCTCCCGCCCAAGCAGCGGCAAATACTTGTACTGCGCGAGCTGTGCGGCCTGAGCTATGCCGAGCTTGCGCAGACGCTGAGCGTTGAGGAGGGCACGGTCAAATCGCGCATTTTCCGCGCCAGAAAGCGGCTGTGCGCCATACTTCTCGGCGATGGGAACATTTCGGACGACGCTGCGTCAATATCAGGGAAAGGAGATGCGGAAAAGTGAGAGACTGCGAGTATTACAGGGAAAAAATAAGCTGCCTCATAGACGATGAGCTGAGCGAGCAGGACACTGCGGAGCTTATGGAGCATATCGCCGATTGCCCTGAGTGCAAAGCGCTGTATGATGCGTTTTCCGCCGTATCCTCCGCCGCGTCAGAGAGCATGGTAGAGCCGCCGGAGCATATCGCTCCCGCCGTCATGCGTGAGGTGAACGCGATTGCCGCGAAGAGAAAGCGCGGCGTGTGGATAAAAAGCCTCTCGGCTGCCGCGTGCATCGCGCTCGTGATGTTCGTAGGGGCAAGGGCCGGACTGCTTAACGACCCCGGCGTCGATAAAGCCGCAAATGAATCGGAAACCAATATTGCCGACGATGATGCGCTTAAAGGAGTCAACGGGGAGTATGGCGACATGTATCGCGGCGAAGACGCCAATGAGGCGGAGAAAAGCTTTGACGGTGTTGCTACCCTTGACATAGACGCGCAGAGCGCGTATTTTGCCTCGGCCTCTGGGGATATGTACTATGTTGAGGACAGTGCGGAGCTTGAAAAGCTCAAGAGCCTGATGGCGCCGCTTACCGATATAAAGCGAGCTCCCGAGGGCGAGCCGGACTATAACCTTGTCTTTGACTGCGGCGAGAATGTTGTCGTAATGGAGATATACATTGAGGACGACGTTGTGTTTGCCGATTCCGGCGACGGCCCGTATGTCGTGGCGGGTACCCCGGAGGAGATAAAGGCGTATCTGAAATAAGCGGCTGCTGCCGCAGAGCGATTCGCGTTAAGGCTTCAAAAAATCGTTATTGCCGGTGCCCGACCGGTAACATTTCAACTAATCTTTCTTGCACTCGCGCACTGAATCAGAATTGTAGGGGCGAGCATTGCTCGTCCGTTTCTTAAATTGCGCAGCGTGGCAAAATAGATGCCGGATGCCAAAAATCGCGTTCTCGTTAGCCGCTGGAGATTGACCTACACGAGGACGACCAATGGTCGCCCCTACGGTATAAGCCTGATTAATCTTTTGGGACACCTCATCCGTCACGGCACGGCCGTGACGGATGAGGTGTTATCTGGTTTTTTACATTTTGTTTTGTGCTAATTAAACGCGCGAGTGTAAAACTGATTAAAAAGCGTAGAAACGAAATAAAAACGCCATGCAGTCAGGCTGCATGGCGTTCATTTTAATTATTCCACAGCGTCGGGGGATATACGCCGCTGCCGTGCAGGCGCATGAGCGTCTCGACGGCGCCGGGCTTGTCCTCCTTATAGGTGAGCCCGAACCAGCGGTCGTTTGTGTTGAGAACGGATATGCCAATCTTCCCCGAGGCGGTCAGATCGTCCATCATGGTCGGCAGCAGGCACTCGGCCTTCATGTCGCCCTCCGGCAGCGCCGCTAAGAAATCGGAAAAATACCGCTCCATGACCGGCAGGATATCCTGATGATAGCCCCAGAGATTCATCGACACGAAGGTGTCCGGCTCAAGCTCGACGCCGACTTCGGAAGCGGAGGTGTCGCGTATGCTGCCGTCGGGCATGAGCTTTATCTTGTACGTCTCCGTGACCTTGCAGAGCTCCCCTTCTCTTACAGAGCATACGCCGCGGGTGACCGTTCCGAACGGGCTGACGGTGTTTTTGAGCCGGTAGGCGACCATAGTCGCCTCGTTTGCGCCATGCAGATTCTCAAGCTCGGCGCTCATGGCCTCAAACGCGCTTCTGCCGTAATAGTCGTCGGCGTTCATGACGGCAAAGGGCGATTTGATGACGTCCTTGGCGCATATAACGGCATGGACGGTGCCGAGCGGCTTTACGCGCGCGCTCAGCTCGGGGCGGCTGCCGGTAAAGCGGTCGATGGTCTGGAGCGCGTAGTCGATTTTGATGCCGGTGCTCTTTTCGATGCGATCGCCAAAAAGCTCTTTGACGTCCCCGAGAATTTCGGGCTTGACTATCAGAACGAGCTTGTTAAAGCCTGCCGCGAGCGCGTCATATATGGCGTATTCCATAAGGATCTCGCCGTCCGGCCCGAGCCGCTCCATCTGCTTTACGCCGCCGTAGCGCGAGCCAAGCCCCGCCGCCATGACAACAAGAGTCTTATCCATAGTGTGGCCTCCCTGATTATATTTGTGTGTTTAATTTCTATTTAATTGAACGGCGCTCATAGGTATCGGTGCGGAAAAGCTCGCTCTCGGGCGCGGCCTTGAGCCAGGCAAGGTATACCTCCGGCCAGTGCTGCTGCATGAGAGCGGAGTGCTCGGCGTTGTGGTATGCGTCCACGAGCAGAGTCACAAGCTGCTGGTAGTAGTAATCCTGCGTGCCGCCCGTGAACCTTGTGGCGGTCATCTTTTTGGCGTAGCGAAGCATTATGCCGAGACAGGTAGCGACTATCTCCGTCGCGGGCGCGGTGTCGCCGCTCTTTCGCTTGGCGAGCGTTGCGCCTATGTGCTGCACCTTTTCAATTGGGCTGAGCTCGTGCCAGTTTTCGATAAGGAAGCACAGGCTGTCCGACATCTCCTCATTGCCCGACAGCAGGAAGCGGAAGAAGCTGCGCAGCTCGACCACGCTGCCGGATATCTTGCTTCTCAGGTAGTCCATGAAAAGCCGCTGATAGCCCTCATCGCGGAACTTTTCCGGACTTGACAGCAGGTCGTCGGAATAGTCGAAAAGCAGGTCGAGCGCCTTCTCCTGATCGTCGATGGGCGTATACTCCGCCTCGACCTTTATCTGCCGCATTATCCCCGCAAACTCGGCGCGCATCGCCTCGAGCAGCCGCTCGTATTCCTCGTCTCCGCGCCTTGCCCTGCAAGGAAGCCAGAGGTCTGTACCATAACGGCGCAACCCCCATGTGCGCATGGGCATACGGGGCACGATATCCATCTCCGATACGATGTTGAAAATGTTGTCGGTAAACCCGGCTGCGCGGTCATAGACCGTGAGGGGCGACGCGAAGGTATAGACGAAAATGTTATCCTTCTTTATCCCGCTCTCAAAGCTGAGCCTTGCACCGAGCAGGTTTGACACCGCTCCGCCGCGGCTGAAGCCGCATACCCAAAGTTTGACCTTGTCTTTGTCGAACCCGCGCCTGTCGATATAGTTTGTAAGCGCGTCGTAAACGCCGTCGGCGGCGGCCTTAAAGCCGTAGGCAAAGTCGGGGCAGCTCTCCTCAACAACGTGGGAGTTGCTCACCCACTCGCCGCCGTAGCGGTGGCTGCGGATAACGACCGGGATGAGGAAATAGTCCCCCGGCAGCCGCTTTGCGGCAAAAATATAGCCGCAGGTATCGTCGCAGGGCTTCTGCTTGCCGTATTTTTTGCTCTCGATGGTGCGGTCGTCGAAGCCAATGCTGTGAAGCAGGCGGCGGACGTATCCGTCGCCCTCGTTCTTCGTTGTAAATGCGCTCATCGTCATGCCGAGGCTCATGAGCGCAAGGCTGTGGCTGTATGAGCAGGCAGAGCCTGCGAAAAGAGAGTCTGAATATTCAAAAGGCAGGGTACTTATAACGTCGCTGTCATGGATGTTTGATATGAGCAGGCTGACCGGTACCGTACCCTCAAACGGCGTGCCGTTTGTGCCGTCAAAATAAAATTTCAAATCGGTCATATAACGCCTCCGGGAAATGTTTTCTAAGTAGAAGTAGTATATATTCTTTTTCTTTTTTAAGCAAGTGTTAAAAAATCCGCATTCCACATGCGAGGTACTTGACAAGCGTATACGGCGAGCGTATATTAACTGTACGGTTTAAAGCCACACAGTTCGACGGAGGAACATTTCTCACCCGCAGACGTATATTCAGCAAGGAGGCTTTAAAATGAAGGAAAAAACAAAAAGCGTATTGGGCATAGCCGTGCCGGTGCTTATGGTGCTGGTGCTGCTGCTCAACGCGGTTATGCTTTATAAGATCGGCAATATGGACGAGAGACTTTCGAACGCTCTGAACGAGAGCGAGGACGTCGCGCAGGAAAACGGCGTTATCATCGGCGGTGAGTACGAGATAAAGGCGACGACGAATATTTCCGACGCGTATAAGTCCGGCAGTACGTCGGGGCTTTCGGACAAGGACAAGGAGACCCTTGATATGGCGTCGGCGGTGCTCGACGAGATAGTCGAGGACGGCATGAGCGATTTTGAAAAGGAGCTTGCCGTCTACGACTGGATGACGCGCAATCTCGAGTTTGACAGCGGCTCGCTGCTTGTTGTGCCCAACACTCAGGCCGACTGCGACAATCCCTACGGCGTGCTGAAATACCACAATGCCGTATGCGTGGGCTACGCCACGACCTTCAGACTTTTCATGCAGATGCTCGATATCGACTGTATGGTAGTGCACGATTCCGACCTGTGCCATTCATGGGACCTTGTAAAGCTCGACGGAGACTGGTACCACACCGATATCTACTCCGATTCCGGCAGCGGCAACTATGCGCATTTTAACCTCAACGACAGCGCCCAGATGAGCAGTTGGAACTGGAACACCGACTTCTTCCCCGCAGCGGAGGGCTATAAATACAATAACGCTTATATGAACAGAATCGAGTGCGAGGATATCTACGCTCTGCCTGCGGCACTGCGCGAGGCGCTGGACAATATGCAGTCGGTGGCGGCGTTCAGCTTCGGACAGGAGATCGGCGACAGCGAGGCGCAGATTGTCAGCGCGATGATGGAGAGCGTAGTCTCCGTTCTTGACAGCACGGGCTATAACGGCGCACAATACATGGAATGGAACTGGCTCCAGACCGATGATGGCTATGTGCTCTGCGTGTACATATACGGCTTTGAGCCGGATGAGCCGGGTGTAGACCTTCCGGACGATGAGTATGAGAAGATAGAGCAGGCCATAAGCTCCGCTTTCGGGGATATAGATTCGGGTGAGGAGGATGAGCCTTACTTTGAAGACTAAAATCATAAGCATGCTCTGCGCCCTCGCGCTGTGCCTGCCGCTGTGCGCCTGCGGCGAAAAAGACAGCGATATCAGCATGTACGAGCTTGAGAAAACCATGCTTGCGGCGGATGCCGGGCTTCCCGATATGCTTTGTGTCGGAAATTGGGAAGAAAATGGTGAAAAAACATTTTCATATTTGTCGAATTTGGATTATAATAAGGTTCAGGACTATTTCCTGGCCTACGCCTCCGACGGCATGGCGTATGAGATCGCGGTTATAAGGCTTCGCGATAAGGCCGATGTTCCAGCCGCGGAGGATAGCCTGCGCGAGCATCTTGAAGGGCGCGTAAGGCTATATAAAACATACGAGCCGGAGCAGATGAGCAGAGCCGAGAGCGCGGTGATAAAATCCGACGGCAGCTTTGTTATGCTCATCATGTGCGACGATCCGACGGCGGTCGAGAATGCGTTCAATGAATTTATAAATACAAAATAAACGGAGAGACATACAGATGGTATTCAGCAGCACGATTTTTCTTTGCATATTCCTGCCCATTGTTTTACTGGGCTACTATATCTGCCCGAAGAAGGGGAGAAACCTGTTCCTGCTGATCGCCAGCCTTGTTTTCTACGCCTGGGGCGAGCCGAAATATGTGCTTCTCATGATGCTTTCCATCACGATAAACTACGTTTTCGGCCTGCTCATGGAGAAAAACAGGCAAAACGAGCGTCGGCTCAAGCTAATGCTGGTGCTGTCGGTCGTCATTGACCTTGCTCTTTTGTGCTTTTTCAAGTACACCGATTTCGTCATAAGCAATATAAACGCCGCCTTCGATACGGGCTTTGACCTGCTGAAGCTTGCTCTGCCGATAGGCATATCGTTCTACACCTTCCAGGCGATGAGCTACACCATCGACGTCTACCGCGGCGATGTGAAGGTGCAGCGGAATATAATCGACTTCGGAATGTACATCTCCATGTTCCCGCAGCTCATCGCGGGACCCATCGTCCGCTATGCCGACGTTGAGGGTCAGCTTCGCGAGAGAAGCGTAACAATGCAGGATCTTTCCGAGGGCGCGATGCGCTTTATAGTCGGCCTCGGCAAAAAGGTGCTGCTGGCGAACCAGATCGGCGCGCTGTGGTCGGAGATCTACGCACTCGGCGGGCACAGCTCCGCGCTCACGGCGTGGATAGGCGCGGTGGCGTTTACCTTCCAGATATATTTTGATTTTTCCGGATATTCCGACATGGCCATCGGCCTCGGCCGGATGTTCGGCTTCAAATTCCCGGAGAACTTCCGCTATCCCTATCAGTCGGTGTCCATAACCGACTTCTGGCGCCGCTGGCATATCACCCTGAGCACGTGGTTCAGAGAGTACCTGTATATCCCGCTGGGCGGCAACCGCCGCGGGCTTGCGCGTCAGGCGCTGAACCTGTTCATCGTCTGGACGCTGACCGGCTTCTGGCACGGCGCGGGCTGGAACTTCATACTCTGGGGACTTTACTACTTTGTCATTCTCCTGCTTGAGAAGCTTTTCATGCTAAAAGCGCTTGACAAAGCGCCGAAGCTCCTGCGGCATATTTATTCATTGCTGCTCATCGTCATAGGCTGGGTCATTTTCGCCTGCGACGATATCACGGTGCTGTTGCCGTATCTCGGCTCGATGTTCGGCGCAAACGGAGCTCTCGGCGGCATGGATCTCTATTGGCTTACAACAAAAGCTGTGCTGCTCGTTATCTGCGCCATCGCCTCAACGGAGCTTCCGAAGAAGCTCATGGCATCGTGTACGGGCTCTCTCGGCGAAAAACCGGCGTTTGCCGTCAAGGCAGTCCCTGCGCTGCTTCTGCTCGGCCTGAGCATGGTGTTCCTTATCGGCGACAGCTACAATCCCTTCCTGTACTTCAGATTCTGAGAGGTGAGCGAGATGAAGAAATTTTATATTGCATTTATCGCGCTTTTCCTCGCGATGATAATCCTGCCGAGCGCATTTGTATTCCTCGGCGAGGACAGGGACTTTTCGGATAACGAGAACCGTATGCTTCAGACCGCACCGGAGCTGAGCGGCGCGGACGTTCTCAGCGGAAGATTTCAGGAAAAGCTGACTGATTATATCTCCGATCAGTTCCCCGCCCGCGACGTGTGGACACAGCTCGGAACGCAGATCAAAAAAGCGGCCGGCTTCCGGGATATAGGCGGAGCCTACCTCGGCAGCGACGGCTACTATATGGAAAAGATCACGCCCGAGAGCGTTGACGAGCGCAAATTTGCGCTAAACCTCGGACTTATGAACGATTTTGCCAAAGAGTGCGGCGTTCCGACGAGCGCACTGCTCGTTCCGGCTACGGGTACCGTCATGAGCGATAAGCTTCCCGCGCACGCTGTCATGTACGATGCCGAGGCGATGTACGATACCGCCTGCGCCGTCCTCACGGATATCAGCGTGCCCGACCTGTATTCTGCGCTGAGCGCGGATAAAAGCGAGCAGCTATATTACCGCACCGACCACCACTGGACATGGTACGGAGCTTACACGGCCTACCGCGCGTATATGCCCGACGGCGCGTATGAGGGGCAGCCGGAGCTTTTTTCCGACAGCTTCCTCGGCACGACCTACTCAAAGACCCTTGACCCTGCCGCGCAGTGCGACTGCGTTTATATAGCGCCTGTTGCTGACACCGTGAAGGTAAATGCCGATGGCAGCGACGCTGATTTTTACTACACTGCGGCGGCGACCGAGAAGGACAAATACAAGGTGTTTCAGGGCGGCAACTACGGGCAGATACGCATAAGCGGCGGCTGTGACAACGGCAAAACGCTGCTCATTATAAAGGACTCGTTTGCAAACAGCCTTGTGCCGTTCCTGACGGCGGATTTTGAAAACATAATAATGCTGGATATGCGTTATTACGTCGGCTCTGCGAAGCAGCTCGTATCTGATGAGGGCGTGGACGAGATACTATTCGTTTCCGAGATGAGCTCTCTCGCAAGCGACAATAACATGGTAAAGCTGGGGTTTTAAAGATGAGAAAGATGAGAAGATTTGCGGCGATGTTCCTTGCGGTGCTCATGCTGGCAAGCATTCTGCCCGTACAGGCTCAGGCCGACAGTCCTAAGCTTATAGCGCTGACCTTTGACGACGGGCCGTCGTCGAAGAATACTTCGCGCCTGCTCGACGGGCTCAAGGCTCGCGGCGTACACTGCACGTTTTTCATGGTCGGCACGATGAGCGAGTATAACCCGCAGCTCGTGAAAAGAGCGTGGGAGGAGGGGCACGAGATAGCAAGCCACACCTACGACCACCCGACGCTGACCAGCCTCAGCGACGATCAGATACGCGCTCAGCTTGCCAAAAACGACGGCATACTCGACAATGCTATAGGCATTGATTTTGACTATATGCTCCGCCCGCCCTACGGCGATCAGAATGCCCGCGTGCTGGCGGCGGCAAATGTGCCGTGCTTTTACTGGTCGATGGATACATATGATTGGAAGAGCCAGAACGCCGATTCCGTGTACAACGAGTTTATAAAGCAGGCGCGCGACGGCTCGATCGCGCTGCTGCACGATACGCATTCTACCTCCGTCACGGCCGCGCTGCGCGCTATCGACACGCTCAAGGCGCAGGGCTATGAATTCGTGACCCTGAGCGAGATGTTCATGCGCAGGGGAGTTGCGCTCCAAAACGGTAAGATGTACTATTCCTGCTATCCGGGCAGCTACGGCACCGATCCGGCTGTAAAAAAGCCCGTCATAACGGTTGAGGACACGGCGGAGGGCAAACTCGTCAGCATCAGCGGGGACAGCCGCGGAAGCGTTTACTATACCCTAAACGGCCAGCTTCCCACGCCGAATAACAGCACAAAATATACAGCGCCCTTTATCGTCACCGGCGATACCGACGTCAAGGCGGTGACGGTTATCAAATGGAACGGCATCCGCACCGATACCGTCGAGAAGCTTGTAAAGTATAACCCCGCCCCGGTGCCGGAGATGTCGGTGTCAGACGGAATACTGACTATCAGCAGCTCTGTTCCGGGTGCTGAGATATATTACACCGCCGATGGCAGCGTGCCGACAAAAGAGAGCACGCGCTATGAGGGCGCGATCGAGCTTGCGGGGGATACGACATACCGTGCGCGTGTTTACGCTCAGAGCTTCCAGCCTGGCATAGTCGGAATGCTGACATATACCTCGCGCGGCAATGTGTTCACCGACGTCACAACGGATCACTGGGCGTATGATACGATAGACCGTGTGTTTTCCGAGGGGATATTCAGGGGTGTGACGGCGACGGAATTTTCGCCCGATACGCCGCTGACGCGCGCGATGCTGGTGACGGTGCTCTACCGTATGGCAGGCGAGCCGGACGTGAGCGGGCTTAAAGCAAATTTCAAGGACGTTCCGGGCGACTACTGGTGTTATGACGCGCTGGCGTGGGCATCAAGCTGCGGCGTGATAAACGGCTACGCCGACGGCAGCTTCCGCCCCCGCAACGGCATAAGCCGTCAGGCGCTTTCTGCGATGCTGTACCGCTATATTGGCACATGCGGCGAGGAGATTCCCGTGCAGGACGATGTGCTGGCCGCCTTCTCCGACAAAAACGCGGTTGACCCGATTCTTCTCGATGCGATGAGCGCGATGTGCTCGGCGGGGATAGTGCGCGGGTATCAGGATAATACTCTCAGACCTGTTAATGGCGCAAGCCGCGCCCAGGTTGCGACAATGCTGCTGCGCATGGAGGATATCCTGCCCACACTCCCGGATAAGGATGTAGATCAATAATTAAGCATAGGAGCGCCGCGTCCCCTGCCGTTCTAATTCAGCACGCGAGTGCAATAAAGATTAGCTGAAATATCATCGGTCGTGCTGACGCAATAGCGATTACCCAAAGTGTAGCAACGGCAGGGAAAAAGAGCGCGAGTGCAAAATAGAAATTTTTCCAATATTACCGGTCGAGCTGACGTAATAACGATTATCTGAAGCGTAGAAACGAAAAGAAAAAATAAAGACCGCTGCCAACAGGAGAAGACAGCGGCCTTTATTTTTAAACACGGAATGAGAATTCGTGCTGTGCTGCGTCTTGAGGAAATCGGCAGCACCGTTGCGGAAACAACGAAAGATAATAAGAAATAGAGAGAATAAAGAAAGAAGAAATATAACAAACACTCGTTATTTATCTGACAATAGGATAATAACACATCTGTTTCGATTTGTAAATAGAAATTGAGAAAAAATTATCAAATTCTTCGCGCTTTGTAAATTTTGAACAATATTTAAGCAAATTATTGTGCAATTTAACCATTTGAATTCCAAAACATCAGGAGCTTATCTCTTTTTTTATCCTGCTGATGGCGTTTTTTTCAAGGCGGGAGACCTGCGCCTGACTTATGCCTATGGCTTTAGCAACCTCCATCTGCGTTTTGCCACGGTAAAAACGCAGGGCGAGGATACGCTTTTCACGCTCGGACAGATGCGACATCGCTTCGCTCAGAGCTATCTGCTCGAGCCACTGCTCGTCCGTGTTTTTGCTGTCGCCAATCTGATCCATGACGCACACGCTCTCACCGCTGTCGCTGTAAACCGGCTCATAGAGGGAAACGGGGTCGCATATGGCGTCGAGGGCGAACACGACCTCGGAGCGCTTGAGCTGAAGCTCCTTGGCTATGCGGTCAACATCCGGCTCGCGGCCGAGTTCGCTGGTAAGCCGCTCCTTGACCTGAAGCACCTTGTATGCCGTGTCGCGCATCGAGCGCGAGACGCGCACCGCGCCGTGGTCGCGCAGAAAGCGGCGCAGCTCGCCGGATATCATCGGCACTCCGTAGGTGGAAAACTGCACATTCTGATTGAGATCGAAGCAGTCGATGGCCTTTATAAGCCCGATGCAGCCGACCTGAAACAGGTCGTCCATGCTCTCGCCGCGGCCGGAAAATTTCTGTATGACCGATAGTACCAGCCTGAGATTGCCGTTTATGAGCTTTTCTCTTGCGGCGGCATCGCCCGCCTGAGCCGCAGCTATCAGACTGCGCATCTCCGTGTTTTTCAGCAGCGGGAGCTTCGATGTATTAACGCCGCTCAGCTCAACTTTGCCCTGCATAGCATCACTCTCCTAAGTGATGCTATTATTTCCCGTATGTTTCCCGTTTATCCCCAGAACATTGCACATATCCACGCCGAGCAGAGGAACATCGCAAGATCCGCGCAGAGCGCGGCGGGTATCGCCCAACGCGTGTTTTTGATTTTTGCCGCGCCGAAGTAAACGGCGATGACGTAGAAGGTCGTCTCGCTTGAGCCTATCATCACGGCCGCTGTGCGCCCGGCAAGGGAGTCGGCTCCGCAGCTTTTTATGATATCCGTAGCCGCCGCCGTAGCCGCGCCGCCGCTTATAGGGCGCAGAAGCGCAAGCGTCAGCGTCTCGGGCGGGACGTGTATATAAGCCATGGCAGGTGCAAGCAGCCGCGCAAGCGCGTCAAGCGCCCCGGATGCGCGCAGCATGTATACCGCCGGAAACAGCACCGCCAGAGCCGGGAGCATATCCTTTATAGTAATAAGTCCGTTTAGCGCACCCCGCGTCAGGGCGGAGAACATATCCGTTTTCTTAAAAAGCGCGCATATTGCAACAGCGGCTATCACCAGCGGCATGGAGAGGGAGAATATCGTGCTCAATGGCCTTTGCCCTCCAAAAGCCTTGCAGCCAGCAGCCCTACCGTGACGGAGATCGCAGAGCTTATCCACACGGCGGGCAGGATGTCAAATGGCGCCGCCGCGCCCTCGGCGCCGCGTATGGCGGCTATGGTGGTGGGCAGAAGCTGAATCGACGCGGTATTGAGCACAACAAGCCTGCAAAGCTCGTCTGAAGCCAGACCCGGCTCGCCAAGCCTTGCCATACCCTGGGCGGCGCGTATGCCCATCGGCGTTGCCGCGTTTCCCAAACCGAGGAGATTTGCGCTGACGTTTGCCGACAGCGGCTCCATTATGTCATTGTGCTTGGCGCTGTTTGGAAACAGCCGCCCGAGGATCGGACGCAGCAGCGCGGCAAGCCGCTCGGCCAAGCCCGCTTCCTTCATAAGCTCCATAACGGCGCACCACAGGCATATTGCGCCGCCTATTGAAAAGCACAGCTCGAATGCGGCCTCGGCGCCCTCAAGCGCGGCCTGAGCTACGGCGTCGGCATTTCCGTTTGCGCAGCCGTACAAAATAGCCGTCACGATCATAAACGTCCAGATCGCTCCCATCAGCATATACTTCACCCCCGTCAATACATTTTATTTATAAAAAACGTTAATAATGAAACGTTTTTTATAGCTGTGATATAATGTTGAATTTTTTGTAAAAATGGAGAAATTTCTATTGACAAGAATAACAAGTTTGCTATAATATAACTTGTGTTTTTGTGGGATATAGTTTATATGAAACGGAGGGCCTATTATGAAATCTACCGGTATTGTAAGAAAGGTTGACGAGCTCGGAAGAATCGTTCTTCCCATAGAGCTTCGCCGTACTCTGGATATCGCTGAGCGTGATGCACTCGAGATATTCGTTGACGGAGATAATATCATTCTTCATAAATATCATCCGGCATGTATTTTCTGTGACAGCACTAAGAATATCATTAACTACAAAGGAAAAAATATCTGTCCTGAATGCATTAAAAAACTTAGGGAAAAGATGTAAGCGCTTTACCCCAAAAAAGCCCGTCGGCGTGTGTGTCTTTATGTGCACATATGCCGACGGCCTTTTTTCTTTTCGTTTTTAAGCTTAAAATAATCGTTTTTACCGATTCTCGACCGGTGAGATTTCAGTTAATCGCTATTGCACTCGCGTGCTGAATTAGAAGCAGCAGGATTTTGCATATGCCGGGCAGCAAGCTATGCTTTCGCGCTTACATTGGCGCGGAAAGCGGGAGCCTGGGGCGGAGAATATGCCAAGCTGCACTTATTTTTGAACAGAAGCGCCGACTGCCAAGCTCTTCATGCTGGATTTGCATTTTTTATCATATTTGAGCGGTTTTTGATTGATTTGAGTTATTTGAATGGACTTTTTTGCAATTTTTAATTCAAATCAATTAAAAACCGCTTATTAACAATTTGTTCAATTTTTGACGCATAAATGTTAAAATTTTTATCTGAACAAAAATTGACGCAATTTAAATCCGTGGATAGAATGTAGCACATAGCAAACAAAACCTTATAAAGTGTAAGACAATTCCGCAGACAAATCGTAGGCGGAATATAAAGGACTTTAATTATTGCTATGCTGCCGACAAACCGGCAAGCATGTTTCTCTCCACCCGGATCCCGCCGCCTATCAGGAATTGTTTTAACCGACAATTCATGATAAACGGCGGGATCTTGTTTCATTTTTAACAATTGGAGAAGCGACGAATAAGTAAACATTTTTCCTTCGGCTCTTGCCAAAGAGAATGAGGAGCTCTTTAGAGCCGAGGGAGTGTTATAGAGAAATTTAAAAAGGAGAGTCATTATGAACAACAATGCAGCCAAGAGCTCATGGGCAGCAGCGTTTACTATTGCTTCCGTGTGGTTCGGCACTCATGTCGGCGGCGGTTTCGCCTCCGGTAACCAGGTAGTAAACTACTTTTCACAGTACGGCTGGACAGCCGCAATTTATCCCCTGATTTCCATGGGTATCCTCGCACTCGTAATTTATACCGTTATGAAGTTTGCAAAGCTCGGCGGTTACACAAACTATAAGGATACCTTTGCAGCTCTTTATCCGAAGCCCTGGATGGAGATCTTCTTTGAGATCTTCTACATAGTCATTTGCCTTGCGGCAGTCGCAGCGGCGGTTGCAGGCGCAGGCGAGACCTTTGCCGGCTTCTTCGGCGCCGACTATTCCAACGAGTCCACCAAGATCATCTTTAACCTCATCATCATTGCGATACTCATCATGCTGAGCATTTTCGGTGTTAAGCTCGTTGTCGCAGCTTCCACTGTTCTTTCCACCGGCATCCTTATTGCTACTGCAGTAGTCGTTGTCGCCGGCTTCACCGCCGACTTCGACGCTATCTCCGCAGCGCTCCTCGCAGAGAACGCAATTGAGCCCGTAGTCTTCACCGATTCACCAATTAACGCAATTTGGCTCGGCATCATCGTATACGCAGCTTTCCAGTGCGTTTCCATTCCTCCCATGATCGCAGCCTCCAGCGAGCTTAGCCTGAAGGGCGTAAAGCGCGCAAACATCCTCGGCTGGCTCATGAACGGCCTTGCTCTGGTCGCTTCCGGCGCAATGCTCTGCCGCTGGTACCCCCTGCTCGCCGCTCTCCAGCAGAACGGTGTCGTAGGCTTCGAGCGTGCAATTGCAGGTATCCCCAACCAGACTGTCCTTAACCTTGTTGACATCAAGTGGATCGCATTCATATTCAGCATCCTGCTGTTCTGCGCATTCGTATCCACCAGCGTAACTCTGGTCTTCACTCTTATCCAGCGCTTCCAGGGTTACTTCTTCCCCAAGGCAATCAAGAACGAGAAGGTACGCGGCGCTCTCGTCGGTGCTATCATCATCGGCATCTGTTTCGCAATCTCCCTGCTCGGCCTTGGCGACATCATCAAGTACGCATACGGCTACGACGGCTACTACGCCATCCTCGTAATCTTCATCCCCGTGCTCGTATGGGGCATCCCCAAGATCAAGAAGATGGAGGCCGAGAAGAAGGCAGGAACTGCCGAATAACTCCTCAAAAAACAAACACCACCGGGAAACCGGTGGTGTTTAGCGGATAGCTGAAATTTCAAATAAGCCGGACTGCCGCATAAGATACGGCAGATTGGAGATATTATGAAAATTGCAATGATAGGCTCCGGCGCTGCCGGCAGCGTATTCGCTTCATATCTGAAGCTTGGCGGCGCCGAGCTGTGGCTGGTTGACCGCTACAAGGCGCATATGGAAAAAATCGCCGCCGATGGCCTGACCTTTATAAGCCCTGATGGTGAAAAGCTCCTGACGGGCTTCCACACGGCTCCTTCCGCCGAGAATATCGGCATAATGGACGTTGTTATCCTCATGGTAAAGGCGACCCAGACCGACGATATAATGCCCTCGCTCGCAGGTTGCATAGGCGAGAGCACGGTAGTCGTGTCACTTCAGAACGGCCTCGGTAACGAGGAGGTTCTCGGTCGCTACGTCCCCGCAGACAGAATACTCTATGGCTTCGGCACAATCGGCACGGAGCTGCCCGAGCCGGGTAAATGCGTATCCAAGCCCGAGAGCGGAGTTATAATGCGCTTTGGCGCGGCAGAGAAAAGCCCCCTGTCGGACAAGGTTGGTAGCGAACTTGAAAAATGCTTCTGCGACGGCGGCTGTTCGGCGCGCTTTGAGGCGGATATACGCCCCTTCGTCTGGAAAAAGGCCATATCCAACAGCGGCTACAACACCCTGTCGGCACTGCTGCGGCTCAAGGTCGGCCCCATCCTCGACTGCGAGTCCGGCGTAGAGCTTATCCGCCGCGTCTGGGCGGAGGGCTGCGCCGTCGCAATGGCGGTGACGGGAGTTGATCTGCGCAAGGATATGGAGGAGGAGCTGCCGAGGCTCAGGGATGGTTTTGCAAAGTACTATCCATCCATGGCGCAGGATGTGCTCATGCACCAGCGCCAGACCGAGGTCGAGCTTCTAAACGGCGCCATCGTCCGCTACGGCAGGGAAATGGGCATTCAGACACCCGTCAACGAGGCGATGACACTTATGATAAAGACTATTCAGGAAAATTATGATAAACAATTTGGCAAATAATTAAGCAAAGGAGATTTTACAATGAAATTTGCAATGTACGGTTCAGGCGCAGCAGGCAGCGTTTTTGCATCCTATCTGCGCAAGGGCGGCGCTGACATCATCCTCATCGACCGCTACGAGGCACACATGAAGAAGGTAGCCGAGGAAGGTATGCTCTTTACCATCCATCAGGAGGAGAACGGTTCCTATACCGATTATAACTACCAGCTCAAGGGCTTCCGCACCTACACCAGCTCCGAAGCGGCAGCAGCGGCAGAGGGCAAGGTCGATGTCATCATCTACATGACCAAGGCAACCCAGCTCGAGCAGGCAATTCAGGACTCCATGCCTGTCATCGGCGACACCACCGTTGCGGTATCCCTCATAAACGGCCTCGGCAATGACGACAATCTGTTCAAGGTATTCCCCAAGGATCGCTGCGTCATCGGCTCCGGCGTTCTCGGCACCGCACTGCCCGAGCCCGCACACTGCGTATCCACCCCCGCAGGCGGCGTTCAGATGAACTTCGGCGGCGCTGTCAAGAGCGATCTTACCAACGCGGCATGTGCTGAGATGCTCAAGTGCTACCGCGAGGGCGGCTGCGACGCTTACTGGCGTGACGGCGATCCCGGCACCGACAACAATATCTATAAGTTCATCTGGAAGAAGGTCTGCGTCAACGCAACCGTCAACACCGTCTGCGCAGTTCTTCGCCTGAAGATCAGCGAGGTCGAGGCTGATCCCTGGGGTCAGCAGCTCTTCCACGGCGTCATCCGCGAGACCTGCGCCGTTGCTACCGCAAAGGGCGTTCCCATGGACGCCGACGAGTTCATCGCCCATGACCATGCAGATATCGTCACCAACATCGGCGACTACTATCCCTCCATGTGCCAGGACGCTCTGTTCCATCAGCGCCAGACAGAGATCGACGTTCTCAACGGCAAGATCGCTGAGTACGGCAAGGAGCTCGGCATCCCCACCCCGACCTGCGATATCCTCACCAAGGTCGTTCACTGCATCCAGGACAACTACGGCAATCAGTATTTCCAGGATAAGGACGGCAACGGCTTCTACTTCGGCAAGTAATTTATCAATAAGCACTAACCACAATGGGAGACACTTCGTAAAGAAGATGTCTCCCATTTTTTTCGCTTCCGGGCAGTTGTATTAGTGATATTTCAAGTTGATGCTTGAAGTGATATTTTACTTCGAAAAGTGATATTGTAGCCTTGTGGCTACAGTGATATTATATTCGCCACAAACTGCCGGAGGCAATATCACTATGCGAAGCATAATATCACTGTGCAGCAATATAACTCGCCGCAAGGCGAATATAACTGTGTCGCACTTCGCAAAGAAGTGCGACACTACGGCGGTCTTTTTTTGCTTCTGCTGCACTGAATCAGAGTGCGAGTGCAGCAAGGTGCGTTTTGAATCTCACTGGTCGGGCACAACAAAAAAGTTGATGTGAAGCGTTTAAACGGAATGAAGAATGTTTTTCATTAACATGGCGCGAGTCATGGGGCCGACGCCGCCGGGTACGGGCGTGATGAATGAAGCAATTTTCTCGGCCTCGTCGAATACGACGTCGCCCGTAAGCTTGCCTGTATCGGGATTGCGGTTCATTGCAACGTCGATGACGACTGCGCCCGGCTTTATCATATCGCCCGTGATAAGCCCGGGATGTCCCGCCGCAACGACGAGGATATCTGCCTGACGCGTCGTCTCTGCAAGATCGCGCGTGTGGCTGTGGCAGTAGGTGACAGTGGCGTTTGCGCGGAGCAGGAGCAGTCCCATAGGCTTGCCGACGATGTTGCTGCGCCCGACTACTACGCAGTTTTTGCCGTCAAGGGAGATGCCGTATTCGCGGAACATCTCCATGATGCCCGCCGGAGTGCACGGCCAGAACACAGGCTCGCCCGTTACCATTTTACCCACGTTCAGAGGATGGAATGCGTCAACGTCCTTGTCGGGACTGATTGCCTGTATGACCGCCATCTCGTCGATCTGCTTCGGCAGGGGGAGCTGAACGAGGATGCCGTCAACGCCGCCATCGTGATTGAGCTCGTCTATAAGCGCTAAAAGTCGCTCCTGCGGCGTGTCGGCGGGAAGATCATAGCGTCGGCTCTCAATGCCGCACTTCTTGCAGTCGCCCTCCTTGTTGCGCACGTATATATGCGAGGCGGGATCGTTGCCCACGAGCACTGCGGCAAGGCAGGGCCTGCGCGGCAGCTTCGCCGTCTCAAGTGCTACCTGCGCGTATATTTTCTCCGCTAACTTTTTTCCGTCTATAATTACGGCCATAATATATCCACCGCTTTTCTGATAGAATAAAATATGAAAGCATTTTATCAAAATCTCCGCCTCAAGTCAACGCTTGACGGGGCGGGGGAGATAGGTTAAAATCATATCATAGAAACCGCATAATAATTTACGGAGGTATGTTTTATGAAAAAATGGCTCATCGCCGTACCGGTCGCTGCCGCCGCCGCAGGCGCCGCGCTGCTCCTGACCGGCAAGGGCAAGGACGTTTCCCCCAAGGCAGCCAAACCCGCCGCAAAAACCGCAGCCAAACCGGCCGCAGGCAAGTCTGCCGGAAAGAAAGCCGCAGGCTTTACATTCAAAAACCCCAAAACAGGAGTTTACAGCTTCGCAAGCGGATATAAGGACGCAAAGACCGTGGAGGTCAGCCTTAACTACGACGAGGAAAAGCACAGCTTCACCATCGCCTCCGAGGATTTCATCACCGACACGGGCGACTCCCACGTTGCGATAATTTACGCCGATGATTTTGCGATGCAGGTCGAATACGCTGCATACTACCACGGCGAGGACTTCGCGGCTCTGGAAAAGTCCATTGCGGAGAAGTATAAGGGCGTCGGCAAGGTGAGCTTCAACGGCATAGACGGTGTGAGCTTCCAAAACGGCGGCAGCTACTGCATGGCATTCCCCGCCGCTGACGCGACCGCCGACTACGTTCTGATAACGGTCGTCATCATGGGCGAGGACAACGAGGAAGAGCGCGAGAAGCTGCCCGCAAATCCCGAGATGAACGTAATTATGAATACCCTCTCCATCACGGCAAAATAAAATCTGTTATTAAGAAACGGCATGGCCAAAGCCATGCCGTTTACTCGTTTTTGAACAGGAAAAGACCGCTTACCGGCGGTAAGCGGCCTCAGAGTCGTAAAGCCGCGATGATTTCGTCAGCTTATGCTTTCCTCGATGCCCTCGTCTGTCGGATAGAAGTGAAGATCATTCTGAATCGTCTTAAACGGTTCGTCATCAAAGGTGTTTGCCATCCTTTTTTCCGCAGCCGTCATGGCGGGATATTGCAGCCAGCTTCGCTGGTGCGTGTAGTTAAACCAACTGATGATCATATACCCGTCTTCGACTTCGTCAACAGAATATGCCACATAGCCCCTGTGATTTTGACCGTTATGCGGCATTGAAAACTCCGCAAATACGTCGGTTCGGCTTTGCTCGCCCCAGAAGATGGTGTCGGATGTGAAATTGCGCGCACCGAGCGAGTAATAGTCGGCGACGAATGTCTCTTCGCCGTCATCGTACAGGACACGCCCCGTCACATCGCCAGCAGAGTGCCAGCCCTCGGAGAGATCCCGATAAACAGGCCATAGCTGAATGGACTCGGTGCCGTAAAATCCGGGGTCTGTCGTCCAGAGAAAATGATGGAAAATTATCCAGCGCTCCCGATCGCCGGGAACCTGCACGCCTACGCCGGTAATGCGAAGCTCCTTGACGTCGATGACCGTGTCCTGAACAAGATGCTTGATGCCCCCGACCTCAGTCTCCTGCGTCACGACCCTGCCGTTGTTGACCGGCTCATCCGTTACGTTAACAAAAACCCGCAGAGCGCCGTCGCAGGCCGCGATATCCTCCGCGCTGAGATCGTTCAGCACATACTCGGGGAATCCGAGATCTATAAGATGCGCCTTTATATCCTCGACCTCGTCATGCTCTGCGGTATCAAGAGCAGACCACTCCATAGGATAACTGCCGCCGAACACATAACCGCACACGCAGCCGATAAGCAAAATCGCGGCAAGCGAGATCACAATGCAGCGGTCCGTGATTTTTACGGGAGCGGTCGTTATCGCATAACCGGCCTCGTCCAGCTCTTTGGATAATTTGTACAGGCTGCGGATGATGAAAATGTATCCGACGATCATTATGCCCGCAATTATCAGCCCGCTGTACTGTATCAGAGCGAGCAGACACATAATGGCGTACCAGACAAGCAGTGCGGCAACGCCGCCCGCGTGTGGCGGAACCCCCGCTTTCCTTTGGGCTGCTATAAATCCGCGCCAGAGACAGATATATTCAATGAACAGGATAAGCAGATTCGCGGCAGTCAGCACGGAGAAGAGCGAGGACGCATTCACGGTGCTGTGAATGATAGTCGTGTTGAGTATCAGAGAGGGGAACAGGTGCGCAGCGCGAATTATCGCCAGCACAAAGCAGGCTCCGAACCACCTGTTCTCGCGCCGCAATGTGCGAAAGCCAAGCAGCAGAAGGATGGTTCCAATGGCGGGAAGAATATAGTTAAGGCACAGAAAATTAAATGTTATCGTGTTCAGCGCCATGCCGACCAGAACGCGGTTTATGGATTTTTTCCATGGCGTGACCTCCGCCACAATATCGTCAGGCGGAAGCTGAGAAACGGTGTTCTCAAGCATGGCTTCAAAGTCTTTATCGCTCATGTTCTCCCACTGGTGATCACTCATATCCCTCACCCCCCAACGTTTTGCGAAGCTTGATTTTGATGCGGTAGAGCTTTCCCTCGACGGCTCGCTCGGTCATGCCCATTTCGGAAGCTATCTGGGCGCTTGGCTGCATATAATAATATTTTCTGTAGAACAATGTCCTGTCTTTGTATGACAGACGATCCAGAGCGCGCCTGACCGCGTCCTGCCGCTCCTGCCGGATGATCTGTTCCTCGGGGCTGAGCTCCGGCGACGGCAGCTCCGATGAGATATCTTCGGCGCTGCTATGTACCGTGGTGTTTCTCCTGAAATTTAGCGCGTGATTTCTCGTGATCGCGGTCAGCCATGCGCTCCAGCCCCCGCGCCGGGAATCAAACTTCTCGATCTTCTTCCAAACCTGCATGGCGCATTCAGAAAGACAGTCCTCCCGATCCTGTGCATTGGGCAAAATAGGAGCGATGATATATCGCATCAGCGGCCCGTAGTGAATAAGCAGCTCGCTCATGCCTTTTTCGTCCTTCTGAAGCAGCAGCTCGACTATTTCCAGCTCGTTCATATCATTGCCCCCTTTCATTTCGCTTTCTATATAATTATACACAACTCGGCAGAAAAACCCACGGTTTTTTAATTCGTTTTTTCGCTTTAAGTAATCGCCTTTTCAGGTTCCCGACCGGGCGGCGGCTGCCGCAGAGCGATTCGTTGCGACGCTTAAAATTATCGTTACTACAGGCTCTCGACCGGTAGAATTGGAAATAAACGAAAAAAACGGACGGCCAATGGCCGCCCCTACGGGTGCAGGTTTTTATTGTAGGGGCGAGCATCGCTCGTCCGCGTGTTGGTTAATTTCTGATTTATATAACCGGACTGACGCAATAGCGACTATTTAAAATCTCGATCCGAATCGCTTCGCGGCAGCCGCCGCCCGACGATCGCGTATGCTATGCCGCTGAGGATGAGGGACTCAATCACCGGGATGGCCGCGAAGATAAGCAGCAGATACGGCGGCTTGTCAAAGGTAAATACACTGCCTCTTATAATCTCAAGTATGAACGGCCATAGAAGCATCAGCACAAAAACCGTAATGTGCGGTGCCAAGTCAAAACGTGCGCGCCTTGCGCTTATCACCGTTGCGCAGGCGGCGGTGACGACGGGTATGACCGCAATGTACCATATGTAAATAACCGACGTGGGACTGAGCACCGGCTCTTTTGTTATTATATGAATAATGGAGAGCGCTGCGCAGGCTAAGATCAGGACGAGGTAGAGCCACCAATTGCGCCTGAGATAGTCTTTCATGTGCAAATTTTCCTTGGTTGCGCCGTTAAGCATCCTATACGCAATAATGCTGAGGAAAAAAGTAAGTGCGCCCGGAATAGACAGAAGCAATATCCCCTCGAACCATAAGTCGCCAAGTAAGAACCCTCCGTACATAACGGCGTAGACAATATACGGACTGACAAGCATTACGATCCAGAAGAAAATCACAGCAGCATAGTCATATCGCGTACATCTGGCGCTCATGACAGTTATTATAAATGCAGCCAGAAGAGGAATGCCTAAAAAATGCCATGCAGCCGCAGCAGAGGGGAAGGATACAACAAATGTGTTCGTTAGTTTTTGCAGTACCGGGCTTGATAAGCAGGCTAAGATCAGGACAAGGTATAACCACCAATTGCGCCTGAGATAGTCTTTCATGTGCAAATCCTCCTTTTAGAATGTTTGTACAGCTTTTTACAATTTCAGTATAGCATACAGACAATAACTGACACAAGAAAAATTTGCTAATTTCAGGGCAAAAGCTGTCAATTTGGTGAATTGTGCCCAAGTAACGGGTTTATTTTTTATCAAACCTTGACAATGTGCATGTGTGATTATAAAATTTTATCAGATTCTCAAATTTTAATTTCGGAGGATAAAGATGGCAAGAACTCTTCAGGACGTGCTTGCAATGTGCAAGGAAAACGATATCAAAATAGTTGATTTCAAGATGACGGATATTGACGGCAGATGGCGTCACCTGAGCATTCCGGTCGGGCGTCTCAACGAGGACACGATGACCTACGGAATAGGCTTCGACGGCTCGAACTACGGCTATGCTCCCGTTGAGAGCAGCGATATGGTGTTCGTGCCGGATCTCGATTCGGCCACCATTGACAACTTTGCCGAGATACCGACCCTGTCCATGATAGGCGACGTTATGGTCATAGATCATCCCGAAAACCGCCCCTTCGATCAGTACCCCCGCAATGTTGCCAAGCGCGCAACGGCTTATATGCGCGAGCTGGGTGTCGCGGACACGATGATCGTCGGCCCGGAGTATGAGTTTTATGTGTTTGACGATGTGGCGTTTGAAAACCGCCCCGAGAGCGCGGGCTACAGCGTTGACGCTATTCAGGCCGAGTGGAACGGCGCATCTGAGGATAACAACCTCGGCTACCAGGTGCGGCACCACGCCGGTTACCACACCAGCCTGCCCATGGACGTGACAAACGACCTGCGCAGCAGAATGTGCCTCATGCTCGAGGACTGGGGCGTCAAGGTCAAGTACCACCACCACGAGGTCGGCGGCTGCGGCCAGCTCGAGATCGAGGTTGAGCTCGGCGAGATGGTCGAGATGGCCGACGCGACGATGGCGGCAAAGTACGTTATCAAAAACGCCGCAGTTGAGGACGGAAGAACCGCGACCTTTATGCCCAAGCCCGTAAGAGGCGAGGCGGGAAGCGGAATGCATGTGCATATGCTGCTCATGAAGGACGGCAAGCCCGTGTTCTACAACGAGGACGGCTATGCCCAGCTTTCGGATACTGCAATGCACTTCATCGGCGGCCTGCTCGAGCACGCGGCGTCCCTGTGCGCGATAACGAACCCCTCCACAAACTCCTATAAGCGCCTTGTTCCCGGCTTCGAGGCTCCGGTAACTATCGGCTACGCAATGGCAAACCGCAGCGCCGTTGTGCGTATTCCTGCCTACGCAAAGAGTCCGAATGCAAAGCGCTTCGAGCTTCGCAACCCAGACGCGACCTGCAACCCCTACTACGCATTCGCGGCCATACTCATGGCGGGACTTGACGGCGTTGTCAATAAGATAGACCCCCACGCAAAGGGCTGGGGGCCGTTTGACTGCAACCTGTTTGACCTGCCCGATGAGGAAAAGGCAAAGCTTGGCGGCCTGCCCGGAAGCCTCGGCGAAGCGCTTGACGCGCTTGAGCGCGACCACGAGTATCTTATGCGCGGCGGAGTGTTCCCAGAGCGGCTTATAAAGCTGCACATCGCAAAGCACCGCGCAGAGGCCGAGAGCATAGAGCGTATGCCTCACCCGGCCGAATTTGAGCTGTACTACGATCTGTAAATATGAGAAAATGCAGTGCATTTTACGCACTGCATTTTTCAATATGCTGTTTAGCTCAGTGGCAGCCGTGATTTCCGCAGCCGTGGTCGCCGCAGGTATGCTCGCCGTCGCCGTGCTCGTGCTCGTGGTGACTGCACTTGACATCGGGATTGTAGTCAAGATTGCCTGCGAGAAACGCTTCGATAACCTTGTCGCACTCGCCGGTGACGCCGCCGTAGAGCTTGATGCCGGCCTCGTCGAGCGCCCTTTTCGCGCCGCCGCCGATACCGCCGCAAATGAGCACGTCGGCGCCGAGCTTTTTGAGCACATCCGCAAGCGCGCCGTGACCCGAGCCGTTGGTGTTGACAAGCGTTTTCAGCACGACCTTGCCGTTTTCAACGTCGTATACCTCGAAACGTTCCGTGTGTCCGAAGTGCTGAAAGACCTGACCGTCTTCATAGGTGACTGCAATTCTCATAACATTACTTCCTTTCTCAAGACAGATATTTAGGTTTTCCCGGCGAGTGCAGTTTTCGCGGCATCCCCCGACACCGCCGCCCTCGCACAGCCTGTAGTTTCCGCCGGATATGATTAGCTCTTTGCCGTTGACGATACAGTCGGCGATCTTATACCGCGCGCTCTCGCATATCTCCGTGACCGTAGTGCGGGATATGTCCATCTGCTGCGCGCACATTTCGTGGGTCTGCTTTTCAAGATCGACCAGCCGTATGACCTCGAACTCGTCGAGCGTCAGCACGACCGTGCCGGTATCGGCAGCCTCTGAGGGGCGGAATTTTTCGTATTCCGGCTCACAGCATATTCTTCTGCACCTCTGCGGTCTTGGCATGAGCGCCACCTCCATTTTCGACATATGTCGATTATAACACATAAACAACGCTTTGTAAATAGCCTCGGGGCAAAAAAGTCCGGCAGCATGGAACTGCTGTCGGACTTTTCTCATGGGGCTTCTTTATTTAATAGTAGCTACTGCGTTATCGAGTGTAATGACGATGCCGTTTTTAGCGGCGACCTCATTGACCTGAGCAACGAGCTTATCGGCGTAGACGTTCAGGAACTTAACAGTGAGGCTCTCTTTCTGCTTTGCGGTCATTGCGGCGAGGATGCCCTTAACAACCTTTTTGGAAAACTCGGGCGAAGCTCCCACGCATTTGCGAATGAGGGGATTAACGCCGGGACTTTCCGACAGGATCTTAATGAGGTCCGGAAGAAATGTATCGAGCGTTTCCGTGTAATCAAATTCGCTGACCTGCATGGTTAATTCAATCATACGATACCTCCAATGAATATGCGAACGGGTTTATATATAACAGAAGCATTATACAAAAAAGCGGAGAGTAATGCAACACAAATTATTTTTTTGACTTTCAAAAATTTTTGCGGCAAAAATATTGACAATTTGCATTTTTATTGTTATTATCTTTAGGCTGAATATAGGGAGTGAGCATGCGGGCGTAGTTCAATGGTAGAACACCAGCCTTCCAAGCTGGATACGTGGGTTCGATTCCC